>JACCDX011104138.1_pt1 | contig 26564 bp, 23 predicted proteins | sample 7449681 | NCBI WGS metagenome assembly JACCDX01 (sample SAMN15323450, study PRJNA562643) | freshwater metagenome | isolation source: river surface water | place: USA:Blue River Watershed | collected 2017-08-18
GGGCGACCCATGCCGGGGTGTTTGACATCCCGTTTTTACGCTGCATCCCCAACATGGCCATCGCCTGCCCCAGCGATGAGAACGAATGCCGTGAACTGCTCACCGTGGCCTACGCCCAAGACCTGTCGGTGGCGGTGCGTTACCCCCGTGGAACGGGCCCTGGCGTGCCGATTCAGATGGCCTTGCCCGCGCTGGACGCGGTCAAAGGACTGATCGGCAAGGCCCATGTGCGTCGTGAGGGACGCGATTTGCTGCTGTTGGCCTTTGGGCCCATGTTGGCCCCCGCGCTCAAGGTGGGGGAGGCGCTCGACGCCACCGTGGTCAACATGCGGTGGGTCAAACCGCTGGATGAGGACCTGCTGCTGGAATTGGCCCGCCGCCACGGCCGCATCGTCGTGATCGAGGAGGGGGCCGTGCAGGGCGGGGCCGCTTCGGCGGTGATGGAGTGCCTGCACCAGCACCGGGTGCTGCGCGAGGTACTGGCCCTGGGCGTGCCTGATGCGTTCACCGAGCACGGCGATCCGGCGGCTCTGTTGGCCGAGATGGGCCTGGATGTCGACGGCATCGCGCGCGCTATCCAGCGCCACTGGCCCGACGGCGGGGCCAGTGTCACGACTTTGCACCGGGTGGCCTGATGCACATCTGGACCGTCGGCCTGAACCACCGCAGCGCCACGCTGGATTTGCGTGAGCGTTTTGCCTTTGGGGCGGAGCAATTGGCCGAATCATTGTCTCAACTGCGTGGTCACTTGGGCGAGCAGTCCGAAGTGGCGATCTTGTCGACTTGCAACCGCACCGAGTTGTATGGCGCCGCGCCCGACGATCACTCGCAAGGCGCCCTCGATTGGTTGGGGCGTGTGGGGGGCGTGTCGATCAGTGGTTTGCAACCGCACGTCTACATTTGGCAAAACACCGAGGCGGCTCGGCATGCGTTCCGGGTCGCCAGTGGTCTGGACTCGATGGTGTTGGGTGAGCCGCAGATCCTGGGGCAACTCAAGCAGGCGATCAAGGCGGCCGAGCAGCACGGCGTGATCGGCACCGCGCTGGGTCAGTTGTTTCAGCGCTCGTTTGCAATTGCCAAAAAGGTGCGAAGCAACACCGAGATCGGCGCTCACTCGGTCAGCATGGCCGCAGCCGGTGTGCGCTTGGCCAGCCGACTGTTCGAACGTTTTGAGGACCTCGACATCTTGCTGGTGGGTGCGGGCGAGATGATCGAACACTGTGCGGCTCACTTTCAAGCCCGCAAGCCCCGACGGATGGTGGTCGCGAACCGATCGGAGCAGCGTGGCCAAGCCTTGGCGCAGCGCTGGGATGCCGAGCAGATGCCTTTGGCCGAGTTGCCGCATCGCTTGCACGAGTTTGACATCGTCATCAGTTGCACCGCCAGCACCTTGCCCCTGATCGGCTTGGGTGCCGTCGAAGACGCCTTGCGTCGCCGCCGCCATCGCCCCATGTTCATGCTCGACCTGGCGGTGCCGCGCGACATCGAGCCACAGGTCAAATCGCTGTCCGATGTGTTCCTCTACACGGTCGATGATTTGGCTGAGGTCGTGCAGACTGGCATGGACCAACGCCGTCAGGCCTACACGCAGGCCGAGACCATCATCGAAGAGGGCGTCAACCTGTATCAATCTTGGTTGTCGCAACGTCGGCACGTGCCCTTGATCCAGCAGATCCACGCCCTGAGCCACGAGTGGCATGAGCAAGAGTTTGCCCGCGCCCTGCGCTTATTGGAAAAGGGCGAAGCCGCCCCTCAGGTGTTGGCGCAGTTTTCTCGTGCGCTGCGGCAAAAGATGATGCACCCTTACTTGCAGGCGCTCAGCGACAACGAGCCCGAGCAGCGTGAATTGGCCGAGGCCAGCTTGCGGCGCGTGTTTTTATCGGGGCGGCACTGAGTCAGGGGTTGCAGTGGTCGCAGCGGCTGGCGTCGGCGTGCGTGGCGTTGCCGGCAGGCTCGCTGGCTTGGTGTCCACAGCCGTTGCAGCGCCAGATCAGCGCGCGCGGCAAGCGGGTCGGCAGACCGCAGGCACGACAAGGCAGACCCCCCACCTTTTCCTTGACCCAATAGCCAGGTCGCTGGCAAGCCGGGCAGGCCGACTGCAGTTGCTTGATCAGGTCCTCGGCGGCGCGCACGATCATGCGCTGGCGCGTGGGGTTGCAAAAGGCACGCAAGTCGTTTTCGGCCAGCACCAAGCCCTTGGGTGATTCGGCTTTGCAGGCACCAAAGGCACTCAACAGCGCATCGACGTCATGCAGCCCCTTGCGCACTGCTGCCTGACGCACCCCCTCGGGGCGCAGCATCGCGTGATGTTCGGGGAAGCCTGCTTCGCTGGCCCATTGCAACAAATCGTCCACGCTGGACACACTGCGGTGCAGGCTGCGCGCCGGGCCCTGGGCGATGGCGGTGACCTCCAGCGCGCGCGCGTCATCGATCCAGACCAACACCTCGATGTTCCAGGGCAACAGCCCGCCAAAGGGATCGGGCACAAACGCGCCCTCGCTGGCCAAGCCCAGCGGGGTGCCCAGCAGGTCCATGCCGATGCGCGCCTTGCGCCGTGCGGTTTGAACCTGGCTGTCTGGGCGGGGCACTTCACCGCTGAAGGTGCCCAGCCGGTCGGTGTCGAAACCTTCCGCCCGCACCACGAGGCATCCGAGCGACTGTCCCAACAGCGGCCCGATCAGGGACTCTTTGCCGTGTTGGGTCAGGAAGGCGACGGTTTGTTGCGCGTAGGGCAGGGCCATGGCTCAGCCCAACACGACGCGCGCGACATGGCTGTAGAGCGCGATGCCAAACAAGATGTTGAGCGGAAAGGTCACGCCCAGCGACAAGCCGAAATAGAGCGAAGGGTTGGCCTCGGGGATGGCGTAGCGCAGCACGGCGGGCACGGCGATGTACGACGCGCTGGCGGCCAACACCATCAGCAGGGTCGCGTCCCCCACCGGCAGCGAAAGCGCCCAAGACAGTGCCAGGGCCAGGCCGGCGTGCGCCAATGGGGCGACGACGGCATAAGCCACCAGCAAAGGTGACTTGCCTTTGATTTGCGACAGGTTGCGTGCCGCCATCAGGCCCATGTCCAGCAAAAAGAACGCCAACATGCCCTTGAACAGGTCGCCCGAGAAGGGTTGCATGGCCGACTGACCGGCGTCACCCGTCAGCAGGCCCACCGCCATCGACCCCAGGAGCAAGAGCTGTGCCCCGTCGGTGAACGACTCGTGCAGGATTTTTCCCATCGAGACCCCACCTTTGCCTGGTCCTGCGGCGATCGTTGCAGAGCCGTTGATCTGCACGCCCACGGCCGTCACGGACATTTGTTGGCGTAAGGAGTTGGCGATCACCACCGCCATGATGATGGCGGGCGATTCCATCAGGGCCATGCCAGCGGCCATGTGGCCCCCGTAAGCGATGCCTTGGTTTTCCAGGTACTGGACGGCGGTGACGAAGGTCACCGCGCTCACCGAGCCATAGGTGGCGGCGACGGCGGCGGCATCAAAACCATCCACCCAACGCCGCAGCACTTGGTAGCCAATGTACGGCACGACCAAGGCCAGGGCGATGGCCGCCATCAGGCTCTTGCCGACCTCGGGTGTCAGACCCGAGGCGTGCAAGGCAAAGCCCCCTTTCAAACCCAGGGCCATGAGCAGGTAAAGCGACAGAAAGCGGGAAATCGCGGGTGGGATTTCCAGGTTCGATTTGACTGTGCCGGCCAACACGCCAAAGACAAAAAACAAAATGGCCGGATCGAGCATGTGGTTCATTTTTATCACCCCCAATTTGAAATCTTAGGGGGTCGTGATCATTATGTAAAATCGATTTTTATGGTCTTATATATAGATTTAAATCGATGAATGTGACCTTTCGACAATTGCGCCTTTTTTTGGCCCTGGCCGACACGGGCAGCGTCAGTGCGGCCGCCCGCGCCATGCACGTGACCCAGCCCACCGCCTCGATGCAATTGCGCGAGGTGAGTCAGGCGGTGGGCCTGCCCCTCTATGAGTTGGTGGGTAAAAAAATCCACCTCACCCAGGTTGGGCACGAGCTGGCTGCGACCGCCCGCGCCATGGCGCAAAGTTGGGACAGCTTCGAGCAACAGGTCGACGCCCTCAAGGGCTTGTCACGGGGCAAGTTGCGCATCGCTGCGGTCAGCACCGCCAAGTATTTCGTGCCGCGTCTGGTGGGCAGTTTCTGCCAGCAATACCCCGGCATCGACGTGGCGCTGGAAATCCTGAACCGCGACGGCGTGGTGCAACGCTTGCGCGATCACCTGGATGACCTCTACATCATGTCCCAGCCGCCACTGGACATCGATTTGCGTGACGACATCCTGATGCCCAACCCCATCGTGTTGATCGCCGCCGAGCGCGACCCCTTGCAACGGCTCGGGACCCTCAAGCTGCGTGACCTGCATGATCGTCGATTCATCCTGCGCGAGAAAGGTTCGGGCACCCGCATGGCTGGCGACGCCCATTTTCGGGCCCAACGCTTTCGCCCCGATGTGCGCCTGGAGTTGGGCAGCAACGAGGCCGTCAAAGAGTCCGTGGCCGCTGGTTTGGGCCTGGGTTTGATTTCGCTGCATGCCATCCAAGGCGCGGGGCACGGCGTGCGGGTGCTCGACGTCGCCGGCTTTCCCCTGCCGTCCGCCTGGCACGTGGTGCACCACGCCGGGCAAAAACTCTCGCCATTGGCGCAAGCGTTCAAGGCCCATTTGCTGGTGTCCAAACCCAAGGGACCTACTCGTCGCAAAACCTCCTCCCCATGATCGGCGCTCATGGGGGTCATGAATTGGGGCCACATTAATTGGGGTCAGACCCCAATTAACCCCCCCATCTCCATGGGTCGGGCAACTCAATTTGCCTCAAACCGTGGGGTCTATTGCTTTCCGATTCAATAGAGGGGTTCATTGATTCCACGCACCATGGCTTCCCTTTGGCCCCACACCGTCCCCTTTGCAGCCGGCCTGACCGTTTTGTGGGTCTGGGGCGGGCCTTTGGGCTGGCTGGGTGTCGGGCTCAGTGCTCTGGCGCTGGTCGCGGCTGTTCTGGCTTCCGTGCACCACGCCGAGGTGATCGCCCACAAGGTGGGTGAGCCCTACGGCACACTGGTTCTGGCCTTGGCGGTCACCATCATCGAAGTGGCCTTGATCGTGTCCTTGATGCTGGTCGACGGGACTTCCACATCGTCCGCGTCGGCGCAGGGCCAGACCGCCACCTTGCCCCGTGACACCATCTATGCCGCGATCATGATCATTTGCAATGGCGTGGTGGGCATGTGCATCTTGCTCGGGGGCATGCGCCACCGCGAGCAATCGTTTCGCATCGAAAGCGCGCACAGCGGCTTGGCCGCTTTAGCGACTTTGGCCGGGCTGGTGCTGGTCTTGCCCAACTACACCACCAGTTCCCCAGAGGGGACTTACACCCCGTCGCAGCTGATTTTCGCCGCCTTGTCCTCGGTGTCGCTGTGGGCGGTGTATGTGTTCATCCAGACGGTTCGGCACCGCGACTATTTTTTGCCGGCCTCGGCGGCGCACGACGAGTCCGTGCACGCCACGCCCCCCAGCGGCCAGCGCACGGCCTGGAGTTTTCTGCTTTTGCTGATCTCTTTGGTGACCGTGGTGGCCTTGGCCAAATGGCTATCGCCCAGCCTGGAAGCAGGTCTGCGGGCCTTTGACGCGCCGGTGCAGATGGTGGGCATTTTGATCGCCTTGCTGGTCTTGTCACCCGAAACCGTGGCGGCCTTGCGCGCGGCCCATGCCGACCGTCTGCAGACCAGCATGAACCTGGCCTTGGGATCGGCCTTGGCCAGCATCGGATTGACCATTCCTTCCGTGGTGGCCCTGTCGGTATGGCTGGACCTGCCCTTGACCTTGGGGCTGGAGTCCAAAGACATCGCCATGTTGGCCCTGACCTTCGGGGTCAGCGCGATCACCCTGGTCTCGGGACGCACCCACGTCATGCATGGTGCCATCCACCTGTGTTTGTTTGCCGCTTTTCTCTTCTTGACCTTGGTGCCCTGATTGGCGGCTGAACAGGTCAACCTCCGATTTTTTTCATGAAAGCCCGCCGCAAATCCGAACTGCCCTCCAAAGTCTGCCTGGTGTGTGGCCGCCCGTTCACCTGGCGGAAAAAATGGGAGCGGGATTGGGATCAGGTCAAATATTGCTCGGAACGTTGCCAACGCAGCAAGTCGTCCGTGAAGGTCAACTGTTCTGTCCCCGATTAAACGCCTGTTGCGCTCAAGCAACCATTTATTGGGGTCAGACCCCCATTAAGTGAGCGAGGCGCGGTGGGCCTGCGCTTGGGTCTGGATGTGCTTGCGCTGTTCCAGCGTCAGGCGTTTGGCGTTGCGCACTTGCATGGCCATGCGGGGGTTGCGCTCCAGCCGGTCCTGGTGGCGGATCAGAAAGTCCCAGTACAGGGTCGTGATGGGACAGGCTTGCTCGCCCACGCTGTCTTGGGGTTTGAAGGCGCATCCCTTGCAGTAATTGCTCATGCGGTCGATGTACTTGCCGCTGGCGATGTAGGGCTTGCTGGCCATGATGCCGCCATCGCCATACTGGCTCATGCCGAGGGTGTTGGGCAATTCGACCCACTCGACGGCATCGACATAGACCCCCAGGTACCAGGCGTGGACCTCTTGTGGACGCACCCCGAGCAGCAGGGCATACAGGCCCGCCACCATCAGACGTTGGATGTGGTGGGCGTATCCCAGGCGCAGCGTTTGCCCGACCACCTCGCGCACGCAGGCCATCGGCGTTTCGGCATTCCAGTAGACCTGTGGCAAGGGCATCTCAGCCCCCAAATTGTTGAGGGCCTCGTATCCCGGCATCTGGGTCCAATAGACGCCACGCACGTATTCCCGCCAGCCCAGAATCTGCCGGATGAACCCCTCTGCGCTTGCCAGTTCGACATGACCGGCACGATGGGCCCGTTCGGCGGCGCTGACCACCTCACGGGCCGAGAGCAGTTTCAGGTTCAGTGCCGCCGACAGAAGCGAGTGATACAGCCACGGCTGACCGAGCCACATGGCGTCTTCAAATCGCCCGAACAGAGGCAGGCGATGGCGCACGAAATCGTCCAGCGCCAGCAGCGCCTGATCCCGGGTCACGGGCCAGTTGAAGTCATCGACGCTGCCCGGCAGTTGGTTTTGTTGCCGGGCCCAGTCCATGACCTCCAAGGTGATGGCATCGGGTTCAAAGCGGGGCAACACGGGTAAATCTTTTGGACCGTTCTTGCCGAAAGAGGCACGGTTTTCTACGTCGAAATTCCACTGTCCTCCCACGGGCTGGTCGCCGTCCATCAACACACCGAAGCGCTGACGCTGCTCACGGTACCAAAACTCCATGCGCAATTGCTTGCGGCCCTGCGCGTGCCTCGAAAAGTCACGCACGGTGGTGAAAAAATGGTCATCGTCGAGCAGGGTCAGGGGCACCCCCGCTGCCCGCGTCACCTGGCGCAGCATCTCCAGCACCCGCCATTCGCCAGGCGCGGTCACCACCACCTCTTCGGGGGCCATGGCCTTTAAGTCGCGGCGCAAGGCGGCGGCCAAGCTGGGGGCGGCCTGCGGATCGTCGACGCGTTGGTAATGAACCTGTCGCCCCTGGGCCCGCATGTTTTGCGCGAAGTGCCGCATGGCACTCAGGAAAACCACCGTGCGTTGCTTGGACGAGCTCACATGGGTCGATTCGTCCATGGCCTCGGCCATCCACACCAGGTCCTGGACGGGGTCAAAACCCTGCAAAGCCTGAGCCGCTTCATCGAGCTGATCGCCCAATATCACCACGAACCGCCGAATCGCCATGTCGCACCCCCTGAGGGGGGAATCGTAAATCCAGCACAATTCTGATGCTGTTGTTGTCATCAATGTCCTTTGAACCCCACCGACCATCGCATCGACCCCGCAAGCCTTGATGCCCTGCCTCGCACCAGCGGGGTCTATGTTTTCAGGGGCGAGGGCACTTTGCCCCTGTATGTGGGCAAGAGTGTCGACATTCGCGCCCGGGTCCAGTCGCACCTGCGCGCGGCCGACGAGGCCGCGATGCTGGCCCAAGCGCGTTGGGTCGATCACATCGAAACCGCCGGTGAAATCGGCGCTTTGCTGCTGGAGGCTCGACTCATCAAGCAATGGAGTCCCCTGTTCAACATTCGCCTGCGTCGCTTAAGGGGCCTGTGCACCATCGAGTGCGTGCCTGACGACCAGGGCCTCACGCCCCGGATCGTGGCGGGACGCTCGGTGGCGTTGGGTCGACAACAGGGCTTGTATGGCCTGTTTTCTTCCGTGCATGCGGCGCAGTTGGCGTTGCGGCAACTTGCAGACACCCATCGGCTGTGCCTGGGGCTGTTGGGCTTGGAAAAGATCGCCCATCGGGGGTGTTTCGGTCGACAACTTAAAACTTGCCTGGGGGCCTGCGTGGGTCAGGAGCCGCGCGCAGACCACGACCAAAGGTTGCTGACCGCTTTGCAGGACCTGCAGGTCCATGCCTGGCCTTTTGCCGGCGCGATGGATTTGGTTGAATCGCGCGGAGATTGGCAGCAACGCCACCGCTTGTTGAATTGGCGGCACTTGGGCACTTGGTGTTCCCGCTCGGGTCAGATGGTGGGCACCGACCCCGGGGCTTTTGATCTGGACACTTATAAAATTCTGGTCAAACCGATCCTGTTGGGTCAAGCGCGACTCGAACCCGTGTGACACGGGGACGAAATTGGGGACAGAAATTGGGGTCAGACCCCAATTTCTGTGACCCCAATTTCTGCCCCATAATCGCAGAAAGCATTTGATGCACTGCCATGGGACAACTCGCCCTCGCCGCCAAAATCACCCACGTGCCCAGCATGGTGCTGAGCGAGAGGCCGGGCGAGCGCCACGGCACCCGCCAAGACGCAATCGATGGTCACATCGAGATCGCGCGACGTTGCCGCGATGCCGGGGTTGATACGCTGGTGGTGTTTGACACGCATTGGCTGGTCAACGCCAACTACCACATCAATTGCGCCCCCCATTTTCAAGGGGTGTACACCAGCAACGAGTTGCCTCATTTCATCTCCAACATGGCGTTTGAGGCCGACGGCAACCCGCTGTTGGGGCACTTGTTGGCGCGGGTGTGCAACGAGATGGGGGTCGAGACTTTGGCCCATGACCGCACCACCTTGCAGCCGGAGTACGGCACCCTGGTGCCGATGCGCTTCATGAACGCCGACCGACACTTCAAGGTGATCTCGGTGTCGGCCTTGTGCACCTCGCATTACCTCAACGACAGCGCCCGTTTGGGCTGGGCCATGCGCTGCGCGGTTGAGCGCCACTACGACGGCAAGGTCGCTTTTTTGGCCAGCGGCTCGCTGAGTCACCGCTTTGCTCAAAACGGCCTGGCCCCGCAGTTCGCGTTCAAAGTTTGGAGCCCTTTGCTGGCGCGCATGGACCACGATGTGTTGGACATGTGGCAGCAGGGGCAGTGGGCCGAGTTTTGTGAGATGTTGCCCGAGTACGCGGTCAAGGGGCATGGGGAGGGCTTCATGCACGACACCGCCATGTTGCTCGGGGCTTTGGGCTGGTCCGGCTACCAGGGGCGGGTCGAGGTGATCACGCCGTACTTTGGTGCATCGGGCACCGGGCAGGTGAACGCGGTTTTCCCGATCATGCCGGTTGACGACGCGGCCATCCCTGGGCCGCAGGCCAGCAGCGCGCAGGGTTACCGCGCCGTCTCGCGCCTTTGATCGGCATGGCGAGCATTCCTTTTCAAGACGCTTGGCGTTACTGGCTCAAACTGGGCTTCATCGGTTTTGGCGGCCCGGCGGGTCAGATTGCCCTGATGCATGCCGAATTGGTCGAGCGCCGGCGCTGGATTTCAGAGCACCGCTTTTTGCACGCCCTCAACTATTGCATGTTGCTGCCAGGGCCCGAGGCCCAGCAGCTGGCGACCTACCTGGGCTGGCTGATGCACCGCACTTGGGGAGGCATCGTCGCGGGAGCGCTGTTCGTGTTGCCCTCATGGTTCATTTTGGTGGCCTTGTCTTGGGTCTATGTCCAATGGGGCGCGGTGCCTTGGGTGGCGGCGGTCTTTGCAGGCATCAAACCCGCTGTGACGGCGGTGGTGATGGTGTCGGCGACACGTCTGGCGAAACGGGCCTTGAAAAAGGTCTGGATGACGGCCTTGGCGTTGGGTTCGTTCGTGGCGTTGTCGGTGTACCAGGTGGGTTTCCCGCTCATTGTGCTGGCCGCGGGCCTGACCGGCTGGGTGGTGCTGCGCTGGCGAGCCGACTGGATCGTGACCAGCGCAGGAGGGCACGCCAGCCCAAAGCCCCCATCGTCCCCGGCCCCACAAGATGGTGTGCCCACCCCTGTGGCTTTTGTGATCGACGACCGCACGCCTTTGCCTGAGCACGCGCGATTCCAGCCCCAACGGGTGATCCGCGTGCTGGTCTGGGGTTTGGCGCTCGTCACCTTGCCGCTGGCCGCGTTGGCCTGGTCGTTGGGGCCCGGACATGTGTTGACGCAAATGGCTTTGTTTTTCACGCAGGCTGCCTTGGTCACTTTCGGTGGTGCCTATGCGGTGCTGCCTTATGTGCAGCAGGCGGCGGTAGACGCCCACGGTTGGCTCAGCGCCGCTCAGATGATCGACGGCATGGCGCTGGGCGAGACCACACCAGGGCCGTTGATCATGATCGTGGCCTTTGTCGGATTCATCGGGGGCCACACGCAGCAGGCCCTGGGGGCCGATCACCTGTGGGCCGGTGCCGTGCTGGCGTCGTGGGTGGCAACTTTTTTCACTTTTTTGCCCTCCTTCGTCTTCATTTTGGCTGGCGCGCCCTGGGTGGAAGCAACGCGCGGCCAGTTGGGGTTTGCCGCCCCTTTGCAGGCCATCACTGCGGCGGTCGTCGGGGTCATGGCCAATTTGGCGTTGTTTTTTGCCCAGCACAGCATCTGGCCGGAGGGACTGGCCGCTGGACCCAGCGTGCAGGCGATGGTTTTGACGGGCGTGGCCTTGGTGCTGATGGTGCGATACAAATTCAGTGTCGCCCAAACCATCCTGCTCTGCGGTGCCCTCGGGGTGTTGGTGCACGCTGTGGGGCTGTGAACACCCGTGGCCGGCACGGTTGTCAGGATGACGCCCCCGTGCCCAGGGGCACGGTAGACACAGGGCCTCAGTCGGATGAGGCCCGCTTGTAGGCGTGCGCCTGCAATTGAGCCAGGGTGACGAATTCGAGCACCTTCTCGTGGGTGGCTTCCAGCACCACCGGCGGGGCGACCCCAGCGAGCAGGGCTTCGCGCCAGCGCATGGCGCACACGCACCAGCGGTCGCCGGGCTTGAGCCCTTTGAAGCGGTATGCCGGGCGCGGGGTGCTGAGGTCGTTGCCCACCTCCAGGCTGAAGCGCAAAAACTCTTCGGTCACTCGGGCGCACACCACGTGCGAGCCGGTGTCATCGGCCGCCGTGTTGCAGCAGCCGTCCCGGTAGTAGCCGGTCAGCGGGTCGTACGAGCACGCCTGCAGTGCGGTGCCCAACACATTCAACGCCGAGTTCACGCTCATGACATCCTCCCTGAAGCCTTGATGTTACATTTTTAAACACACCCCCACGCGTTCCCCGACCATTTGAGCCCGAATGAACTTCGAACCGAGTCCCGAGCAAGTGCACATCCGCGACGCCATCGAACGCGTCTGTCAGCCCTTTGGCGATGACTACTGGCGCGCCCAGGACCAGCGGGGCGGTTTTCCGCACGACTTTCACCGCGCCATGGCCGGTTCGGGCTGGTTGGGCATCGCCATGCCGAGTGCCTACGGCGGGGCGGGTTTGGGAATCCAGGAGGCGGCCCTGATGATGCACACCATCGCCGCCACTGGCGCGGGCCTGTCGGGGGCCTCGGCCATCCACATGAACATTTTTGGGTTGCACCCGGTGGTGGTGTTTGGCAGCGACGCGCAAAAACAGCGCTGGCTGCCGCCGCTGATCGCGGGCCGCGACAAAGCCTGTTTTGGCGTGACCGAGCCCAACACGGGTTTGAACACCCTGCACCTGAAAACCCGCGCCGTGCGCGACGGCGACCATTACGTGGTGCATGGGCAAAAGGTCTGGATCAGCACGGCCCAGGTCGCCAACAAAATCCTGCTGCTGGCGCGCACCACCCCGATCGAGCAGTGCAGCGGCACCCAGGGCCTGAGCCTGTTCTACACCGACTTGGACCGTGCCACGGTCGAGGTGCGCGAAATCGACAAAATGGGCCGTGCCAGCGTCGACTCGAACCAGGTGTTCATCGATGGCTTGCGCATCCCGGTGGCGGATCGCATTGGCGAAGAAGGTCAGGGCTTTTCTTACATCTTGCACGGGTTGAACCCAGAGCGGATTCTGATCGCTGCCGAGGCGGTGGGTCTGGGTCGGGCCGCCCTCAGACGCGCGGCCGGGTATGCCGCCGAGCGCGAGGTGTTTGGCCGCCCGATCGGGCAAAACCAGGGCATCCAACACCCGCTGGCCCAGTCGTGGATGGAGCTGGAAGCAGCGCACCTGATGGTGCAAAAGGCCGCCTGGCTTTACGATCAAGGGCAAACTTGCGGGGCCGAGGCCAACGCCGCCAAATACCTGGCCGCTGAGGCCTGTTTCCACGCCTGCGAAAACGCGATCTTCACCCACGGGGGCATGGGCTATGCCAAGGAATACCACGTTGAGCGCTACCTGCGCGAGTCGTGGATCCCGCGCCTGGCTCCGGTCAGCCCCCAGCTGATCTTGTGTTTCATCGCCGAAAAAGTGCTGGGCTTGCCCAAGTCGTATTGAGCGCCGGGGCACACCAGCGTCACAGCCATTAAACTCGCACCCCATGTCCACCCGCGCACTGCCCCCAGGCTCTTCGGTTCATAACCGCCGGCAGGCGTTCAAACTGGGCGTTCGCTGGGCCACCCACGCCCCCATGTGGGTGCTCTTTGCTGGGATGCTGGGCGTCGGTGCCCTGGGCAAGAGTCAGGGCTTTGGTGACGTTTTTGTCGTGGCCAGCAGTTTTTTCATCTTTGCCCAGCCAGGTCAGATCGTGATGATGGACATGCTGCTCAGCGGTGCGGCGGCGGTGCCCGTCGCCTTGGCGGTTGCGCTCACATCGGCACGCTTTTTCGCCATGGGGGTCTCGCTGTTCCCCTTGCTGCACAAGCGCCACCGCACCTGGCGCATCGTGCCTGCCGCGCACATGCTCTCGATGACCACCTGGGCACTGTCCATGCGCGGTTTCGAGGGCATGGCCCTGCGTCACCGCTGGTACTTCTTTTTGGGGGTGTGCGTCCCCTGCTGGGTGGTCGCCGTGCCAGGCACCTGGTTGGGCTTTCATTTGGCCGGGCGCGTGCCAGAGGCGATCACGCTGACCCTGGTCATGCTCAATCCGCTTTTTTTCCTGCTCACTTTCGCCGACGTCAAAGCCCCCATCAACCGCTGGGCCGCGGGTTTGGGGGCTTTGCTCATGCCCTTGTTCAACGCCATCGACAGCGGCACCAGTTTGTTGCTGACGGCCCTGGTGGGAGGAACGGCGGCTTATGTCTTGCAGCATTGGCTGGACCAACGGGGGCAGTCCCCAGGAGAGCGACCATGATCGACAACCCAGTCAGCGCCCATGTCGCCTGGATGGCTTTGGCCGGTGCGGCCCTGGCCAATTACGCGTGCCGTGCGGCCGGCGCGCTCTTCTCTGGGCGGGTGCGCGCAGAGGGCGAATTTTTTAAATGGGTGACGGCCGTCACCTACGCGCTGATGGCCGGCTTGACCGCCCGTTTGTTGCTCTTGCCTTCCGGCATGCTGGGCGAGGTGCCGTTGTGGGTGCGCCTGTTGATTGGGGCTGCGGCCATGGGGGTGATGCTCACCAACCCGGCGCGTCGCTTGGTCCCGGCCTTGGCCACTGGGTGTGGGGTCACCTTGATCTACGGTTTTTGGCGCTCGGGCTTGACCTGATCCAAGCCCGAGCACGGCGCTCGGCTGATCTCTTGTGGGGGCAGGTCTTCAGCGTCCGAGTTTGCGCGCGGCTTGGTGCGCGGGACGATCCAAGCAGCGCTTGAGCCATGCGGCCGTCAGCGGGAATTCGCTCATCAGGCTGGAAGACGGTCTGATCCACATGCCCACGCTGGCCACGCACAGGTCGGCCACGGTGAAGCGGTGGGCGCACAGGTGTTCTTCTCCCCGGGTGGCCTGATCCGCCAGCACGCCTTCGAGTACTTTGAGCGGCGTGCGCAGGCGGCCCTCGGCGGCTTGTGCCAAATCGGCCTTGCGTTCGGCCTCGGGCATGGCCATGCGGTGCATCAGCACCGTGAGCGCGTCCTTTTCCAATTCGGTCATGCTCCAAAAAGCCCAGCGCAGGGCCTCGCCTTCTTCTTTTAGGTTCGCTGGCGACAAGTCGCTGCCGTCGCCTTTGCCGTGCGCCTTGGCCACGTACAGCGCGCAGGCCATGCTCTCCCACACCACCACGCGCCCGGCGGGGGTGTCGTCTTCGATCACGGGGATGTGTCCGTTGGGGTTCAGCGCCAGGAAGTCGGGCGTGCGGGTGTGGCCGCCTTTGTAGTCGGTCGTCACGTGGTCAAACGCCAGACCGAGTTCGGTGGCGGCCCACAGGGGGCGAATGGCGCGCGAAGCGGGGATGCCGTGAATGCGTAGCGTCATGGGAGGAGGCAGTGGGTGTGAACAAGGCCGCCAGTTTATCGGGACATTCATCATTGTTCCGATCTATCGAAAAATTTTTTCTCATTGTCAAAAACTATTTCCGACATAGAAAACAAGTATTGGTGTTAACCCTGATTCGTCTTTAAACTTCATGCTATGGATTCAACAAAATCGATTGAATTCATTAATCAAACCCTGAAACCCACCGAAAGGAACATCACCATGGCCCTCATCAACACCCCAGTCAAGCCTTTTAAAGCCAACGCCTATCACAAGGGCAAATTCATCACGGTCACCGACCAGGACCTCAAAGGCAAGTGGTCGGTCGTGTTCTTCTACCCCGCCGATTTCACTTTTGTTTGCCCGACCGAGTTGGGCGACTTGGCCGATCATTACGACACCTTCAAGTCCATGGGCGTCGAGATCTATTCGGTCTCCACCGACACCCAGTTCACGCACAAGGCTTGGCACGACACGTCCGAGACCATCGGCAAGATCAAGTACCCGATGATCGGCGACCCGACCGGCACCCTCACCCGAAACTTTGAGGTCATGGTCGAGTCCGAAGGACTGGCGCTGCGCGGCACCTTCGTCATCAACCCCGAAGGCGTGATCAAGGCGATTGAAATCACCGACGATGGCATCGGTCGCGACGCGAAGGAACTGTTGCGCAAAGTGCAGGCCGCCCAGTACATCGCCGCCAACCCCGGCCAGGTGTGCCCGGCCAAATGGACCCCTGGTGCCGAAACCTTGGCGCCCTCGCTTGACTTGATCGGCAAGATCTAAGCCCCAGCCCAGAACCCCCCACACAGACAGGTGACCCATGCTGAACGAATCCCTCAAGACCCAATTGCAAGCCCATTTGCAACGACTCACGCTGCCCGTCGAATTGGTGGCCAGCCTGGATGACAGCCAGGGCGCCTCTGATCTGCGTGAGTTGCTGCGCACCCTGGCGGCGATGTCCGCCCTGATCACGGTGCGTGAGGATGGCCAGGACGAGCGCCAGCCTTCTTTCAGCATCGCCCGCCAGGGCAGCGCGGCGCGGTTGCGGTTTGCCGCCGTGCCTTTGGGGCACGAGTTCACTTCACTGGTCTTGGCCCTGCTTTGGGCGGGGGGGCACCCGCCCAGGGTCGAGCCCCAGGTGCTTGAACAGGTGCGTCAATTGAGCGGCGAACACCACTTCGAGGTGTTCATGTCCCTGAGTTGTCACAACTGCCCGGACGTCGTGCAAGCACTCTCGCTCATGGCCTTGGTCAATCCCCATGTCACGACCACGGTGGTGGATGGCGCCCTCTATCCAGAAGAGGTCCAGCGCCGAAACATCCTGGCAGTGCCTTTGGTGCTGCACAACGGCGAGTCGTTTGCTTCTGGGCGCATGAGCCTGGAGGACATCTTGGCCAAACTCGACACCCGCTCCGAGGAGCAAGTGGCCGTCGAATGGTCGGCCCGTGCCCCTTATGACATGCTGGTGGTGGGGGGTGGGCCAGCTGGCGCCGCCGCCGCCGTGTACGCCGCGCGCAAGGGCATTCGAACCGGGGTGGTCGCCGAGCGCATCGGTGGTCAGACCCAAGACACCTTGGGCATTGAAAACTACATTTCGGTCCTGGAAACCGACGGACCGACTTTTGCGGCAGCACTTGAATCGCACATGAAAGCCTATGACGTGGATCTGATGCCCCGCCAAAAAGTCGTCCGCATCGTTCCCGCTGACGCGTCCGGCCTGATCGGGGTCGGGTTGAGCAACGGCGCCACCCTGCGCGCGCGCAGCCTGGTGCTCTCGCCAGGCGCCCGCTGGCGCCAGGTCGGCGTGCCCGGAGAGGACGAATACCGCAACCGGGGCGTCGCCTATTGCCCGCACTGCGATGGCCCTTTGTTCAAGGGCAAGCGCACCGCGGTGATCGGGGGCGGCAACTCGGGCGTGGAGGCCGCCATCGACTTGGCGGGGATCGTCGCCCACGTCACCCTGATCGAGTTCGGCGCGCAACTGAGGGCCGATGCCGTGTTGGTTAAAAAGCTCCACAGCTTGCCCAACGTCACGGTCCTGACCCAGGCGCAAACCACCGAAATCACCGGCGACGGTCAGCGCGTCAATGGCCTGAACTGGCTCAACCGCGTCACGGGAGAGTCACAGCGCATCGCGCTCGAAGGGGTGTTCGTTCAAATCGGCTTGGTGCCCAACACCGAGTTCTTGCGCGGTGTGGTCGAGCTCAACACATCGGGTGAGATCGTCATCGATGAACGGGGTCAGACCAACCGGCCCGGCGTGTTTGCCGCCGGAGACGCCACCACCGTGCCGTTCAAGCAGATTGTCATCGCGGCCGGCGAGGGCGCCAAGGCCGCGTTGAGTGCCTTTGATCACTTGATTCGTCTCGGTCAGGACGTCCGAGAGGCGACGACCGCCTGAGGGCCTTTGGCAGGCCCACAGCCCGGCCCTGGGTGCGGTTGGCGCCTCGGGCCCGGGTTTGCAGGCAAAATGGTCGACATGAACGCATCACGCATCGGACTCTTTGGGGTTGGCCTGATGGGCCACGGCATCGCCAGCAACCTGGTCAAACACGGCCACGACCTGATGGTCTTTGAGCACCCGGGCAATCAGCCCATCGACAACTTGCAACGGGCTGGTGCCCGCGCCACGCCCGACGTGGCCGCGCTGGCGCGCCACGCCGATGTGTTGATGCTGTGCGTCACGGGTTCGCCCCAGGTCGAGTCCATCATGCTGGGCGACACGGGGGTCCTGCGTCATCTGCGCGCGGGGTCTCTGGTGATCGATTGTTCGACCTCGATTCCGGCCTCGACCGAGCAGATCGCCCGTCAGGTCATGGCAGCGGGTTGCCGTTTCATCGATTCCCCCATGACCCGATTGCCCAAAGATGCCGCCGCAGGGCGCCTGAACCTGCTGGTCGGGGGTGACCAGGCCGACTTTGAGCGCGCGCTGCCCGTGTTGCGCTGCTTTGCAGAAAACATCACCCACGTGGGGGGCGTCGGCGCCGGTCACCGCATGAAGCTGGTCCACAACTACGTCTCGCTGGGTCAGGCCGCGTTGATCGCCGAGGCGGCGGCCTGTGCCCGCTTGGGCGGCATCGACCCCCAGGTGCTGGTCGACGTGCTGGCCAAAGGCGGCGGGGGTGGGGCCGCCTTGGAGCGCATGCGCACGCACTTGGTGTCGGGCGATCCCACGGGACTGCAGTTCACGCTGGCCAACGCGCTCAAAGACCTGAGCTACTACAACACCATGGCCGAACAAACCCAGGCCGATCGCACCATCGCGCGGGCGGTGGCCGACACCCTGCGCCTGGCCACCGAGCAGGGTGATCCGCAGTCGTATGTGCCCGAATTGGTCGAGCGCCTCGTCGGCAGACGCCCGTCTTGAGTTCCATTACAATGGCGGCACGCTCCGGGGTGTGACGGCCCGTAGGCCCGTCGCTGAGATGGAACCACCGAACCCGCGAACTTGAATCGGATCATGCCGACGTAAGAAGAGCCGCCTGCACCCGCAGTCCCACCTTTTCGGAGCGCGTTTTTTGCCCCAAAGGACCGATGTGGACTCGCATCTGCTCAACGATTTGCTGCAATTCATCGACGCCCCTGCTGGCGATGAGTCGTCTTTCAACGACCTGGCCTTGCGCCTGTTCCAGCACCAGTTCAGCCACAACCTGCCGTTTCAGCGCGTCTGTCGACAGCGGGGGCGCACCCCGCGCTCGGTGCAGAATTGGCGCGAAATCCCAGCGGTGCCGATCAACGCCTTCAAGGACCTGACCCTGAGCGCCGAACCGATCGACGCCTGCGAGCGCGTCTTCATGACGAGCGGCACCACGCGCGGCGACCTGCGCGGACGCCACCATCACCCCCACTTGCGGGTTTACGACCTGTCCATGCGGCGCAATTTCCAGCGGCACATCTTGCGGGGTCAAACCCAGATGCGGGTGATGGTCCTTTTCCCGGACGAGGGCATGATGCCGAATTCATCGCTTGCCCATTACCTGGCGTTGGCGCGCGAGTCCTTTGGCAGCGACAACAGCCGTCACTACATCGACGAGCAGGGCTTGCAAATCGAGGCCCTGTGCCATGACCTGGGGGAGGCTTGTGAGCAAGGCGAGCCGGTGCTGTTGCTGGGGGCCAGCTACAGCCTGGTGCACGCCTGCGATGCCCTGGCCGAGCGCGGTGCGGTGTTTGCGTTGCCCGCGCACAGTCGCATCATGGACACCGGTGGCTTCAAGGGGCAATCGCGTGAATTGCACCCCGCCGCGTTTTACGGCACCTTGTGCCAGACGTTCGGCGTCACGCCCGCGCAGTGCCAGAACATGTACGGCATGACCGAGCTCAGCACCCAGTTCTACGACCTGGGTCAGCAACATGCACCCGCGGTCAAGGTGGGCCCCCATTGGATACGCACGCGGGTGCTGGATCCCTTGAGCGGCCTGGAGCTGCCTGCGGGTCAAGTGGGCGTTCTGGCTCACACCGATCTGGGCAATTTCAATTCGGTGCTGACCATCCTGACCGAAGACCTGGGGCACACCCATGACGCGGGCTTTGTCCTGTTGGGCCGTGCGCAGGGCGCGCAGGCCAAGGGTTGCTCGCTGGCGGTGGAGTCGTTCTTGCAGGCGGCCGTCGGATGAAGGCCTTTCGCGCGGGTCATGTGCCTGGCATGGCCCCAGACTCTATGGCCTGGACTGAGTTGAGCGACGCCCCCTGCGCCGGCTTGTGGGTGCCCGATCTGACCCCAGCGCAAATCCAGGCGGTGACGGCGACGGTGCGCGAACAGGCCGCTCGTCACTTGCGCACCATGCCGGTGTCGGCCATCATCGAACGCATCGACCGTGCCATCCTCCGATTGCTGGACCCGACAGACCCGGCTCGGCAGACCTTGGACCACTGGTTGCCCCGCACCTGCGAGCTCGATCCGGACATGGTGCGGCTCAACCTCAACCGCTACCTGAAAACCTTTCGCTCGCCGGGCTTGCACCGTTTCGTGGCGGAAGACCTGCCCAACCCCAAGGTGCTCGATGAGTTTCAGCCCCTGCCCAAAGGGGGGTGGGGGTTGGCCCTGGGGCCCAGCCAACTGGTTCACCTGTGGGCTGGCAACGTTCCAGCGCTGCCTTTGTGGAGCCTGGTGAGTGGTCTGCTGGTCAAAGCCGGCAACGTGGGCAAACTCGCCAGCGCCGAGCCCGTCTTTGCGACGGTGTTCGTGCAGACGCTGATCGAGGTGGAGCCCAACTGGCGCGATGCCCTGGCCCTGCTGTGGTGGCCAGGGGGGGATGCCGAACGCGAAGCCGCCGCATGGGGGCGAGCCGAGCGCGTGATCGCCTACGGGGCTGACGCCACGCTCGCGGCGCTGCGCCAGCGCCTGCCCCAAGGGGTGGCGTGGCTCGCACACGGGCACAAGATTGGTTTTGGCGTCCTCGCCCGTCAGGCCTTGACCGCCCGCCATGCGCCCGAGTGGGCGCATCTGGCCGCACAGGATGTGGCGCGTCACGACCAGGGGGGGTGCTATTCACCCCATGTGTTTTATGTGCAGCGGGGCGGCCATGTCTCGCCCACGGAGTGGGCCGAACGGCTTTTTCACGCGCTGCAAAACCAGCACATGCGCCACCCTCGGCGTCGCCCCAGCACCGACGAGGCCCGTGCCCTGGCCCAATGGCGCCAGAGCCACGAATGGGGGACAGGCGCGCGCCTGCTGAGCGGCGATGGCGGAGACGTCGTTGTGCTGGACGATCCGTGCCCCCTCGCCCCCGGCCCCGGCTTGCGCTGCGTGCAGGTGGTCGCCATCGACGCGCTCGATCAGGTCGCCGGTTTGGTCGCCCCCGCCCGCCGCTGGTTGCAGAGCGCGGGGTTGGCGGTCGCGCCCGATCAATGGCCCGGCTTGTCCATGGCCCTGGGCCAGGCCGGCGTGACGCGGGTCTGTGCGATCGGGGCCATGACCGCGCCCGAGGCGGGCTGGCACCACGACGGTGGGCACAGCATGCGCGATTTTTTGCGCTGGGTCGAAGTCGAGCACGCGCTCGAAACTCAGTCCGAACTGCTCGCCCCCTATGCCGACTGAGACACGTCGTTTCCGAGCACGACCGAACCCCCTGGCTTCGCCGCCCGTTGGGGCCCTGGCATTGGCCTTGGTGTTGTTGGGTCTTTGGGAATGGGGGGCGCGCGCCTGGTCCTGGTCGAGCCTGATCCTGCCGGCCCCCACGGTGGTGGCCAGCGCCTGGTGGGCGGGCTGGCGCAACGGGTTTTTTGTAAGTCATGTGGGGCAAACGATGCTGGAGGTCGCGCTCGGTTGGGGGCTGGGCAGCGTGCTGGGCTTTGCGGCTGGCGTGGGTCTGGGTGAATCGACCCGCTGGCGCCGCATCTTGTTGCCCTATGTGGTCGCCAGCCAGGTCTTGCCCAAGTTGGCGCTGGCCCCCCTGCTGTTGCTCTGGCTGGGCTTTGGCACTTTGCCGCTGGTGGTCATCACGGCCCTGGTGTGCTTCTTCCCTTTGCTCGAAAACACCTTGACCTGCGTGCGCCACGTCGACAACCAGAGCCTGGACCTGTTTCGACTGATGCACGCCAGCCGCTGGCAAACCCTGTGGTTGCTCAAGGTGCCGGCGGGCTTGCCCGGCATTTTGACTGGCCTGCGCGTGGCGCTGGTGCTGGCCTGGGTGGGGGCCATCGTGGGCGAGTTCATCGGCGCCACCCACGGCTTGGGCGCCCTGATCATCGCGGCCCAAGGGTCCATGGACACGCCGTTGATGTTTGCCGTGCTGTTCAACATCACCTTGCTTGGCTGGCTGTCCTATCAGGCCCTGCTGGCTTTGGAGCACCGTGCCTTGCGCCACCGAGAGCCACCGCACAAAGACGAATTCAACCCCTTGGAGTCCCTGTCATGAAGTTCCCTCTTCCCTCTTGTGTTTTGCGTCGTCGCACCGCCCTGGCCCTGGGGGCCGGGTTGGCCTTGGGCGGGTCCGCCACGCAGGCCCAGGCGCAGCGCAAGGTGGCCCTGGCACTGTGGAGCAAGCCCATCACGGAAATCGCCCACTTGCTGGCCGAAGAGGACAAGGGGTTTTTCCGCGCCCAAGGCCTCGATTTGCAACTCTTGCCGGGCGCGGGGGGGGGCGATGCCGTGCGCAACCTGCTCAGCGGTCAGGCCGACATCGCCTTCACCGATCCGGGCTCGCTGTTCGCCGCCTTGGACAAGGGCGAGAAGTTGCGCGTCATCTACGACATTTACCCGCAAAACGTCTTCAACGTTGTGGCCCTCAAGTCGTCGGGCATCACCCGAGCCGCCGACCTCAAGGGCAAGCGCGTTGGGGTCTACAGCCTGGCCAGCGGCACGCGTCAGAACCTGCAACTGTTGCTGGCCCAAGCTGGATTAAAAGAAAGCGACATCACCTTGGTGGTGACGGGTCTGCTCAACTTCGCGCCGCTGATGCAGGGGCAGGTCGACGCCACCGCGGCCACCGACACCGGTCTGGCGGTGGCACGCCAGCGTGGCTTGCGCGATGTCCATGTGATCGAGGTCCGAGACGCCTTGCCGCTGACCAGCGACGTGCTGGTGGTGCGCGAGGAGACGCTGCAACAGCACAAGCCCATGCTGCGCGCCTTTGTGCGCGCTTGGCGCGACAGCGTGCAGTGGTCGATCGCCTATCCCGAGCAGGCCGCCTTGCAAGCGCAAAAGAAGGCCATCGACGGTCAGAACCTGGAACTCAACCGCGAGGTCATCCGCTTGCGCAACCTATCGAGCGTGTCGGCTTACACCCAGCGGCATGGGCTGGGTGCGGTCGACATCGAGTCGCTGCAAAAGGGCGCCCAGGCCTATCAGGCGGTGGGCTTGATTTCGCGCGTGCCCGACATGCGTGCCGTCGTCGCCACCGACATCCTGCCATGAGTGCCCCCGCGCCTGGGTTCAACGATCGTGTCGTGCTGGTCACGGGGGCCAGCCGAGGCATCGGTGCCGCGATCGCCCGCGCTTTTGCCACACAGGGCGCGCGCGTGGTGGTGCATTACCACCAGCAGGCCGATCTGGCCGAGCAGGTGGCGCAGGACTGTCGTGCCCTGGGTGGGCAGGGTTGGGCCGTCGCTGCCGACCTCACCGACGCGCCCCAGACGGGTGCCTTGTTGAAGCACATCGGTGACGAGATGGGACGTGTCGATGTGCTCGTTCACAATGCGTTTGCCCCCTACCGTTTTGATCCGGACCGGCGCCAGCGGTTTTGGGAATTGGGCTGGGGCGATGTGCAAGGGCAGATCGACGGCTCGATTCGGGCATGTTTTGAGTTGTGTCAGGCGGCGCTGCCGCTGATGCGCGGGCATCCCGGCGCCAACATCGTTTTGATCGGCACCGATTTGGTGACCCGTCCCACCATCGCCTATGCCGATTACGCGACGGCCAAATCGGCCCTGGTGGGGCTGGCGCGCCACATGGCCGCCGACTTGGGGCCTTTGGGCGTGCGAGTCAACACGGTGGCCCCTGGATTGGTTCAGGGCACCCGCGCCAGCGACCACACCCCCGAGTCGGTGCGCGAACAGATCCTGCGGCAAACCCCTCTGGGCCGCCTGGCCACGCCCGCCGACGTCGCGGGGGCCGTCACGCTGCTGGCCAGCGCACAGGCGGCCTTCATCACGGGGCAGATGCTGCACGTCGATGGGGGCCTGGTCATGGCTTGAGCCGTCCGGGCCGCGCGCTCACTCGGCCTTGGCACCCGAGTCTTTCACGGCCTTGGCCCAACGGGGCATTTCGCTGCGCAGATAGGCGGCATATTCGGCCGCCGTTCCGCCCAGGATGTCGGCGCCTTGCAGCGCCAGTTTGGTTCGCACCTCGGGGTGTTGCAAGGCCTTGTTGACCTCGGTGTTGAGTCGGGCGACGATGTCCACGGGTGTCTGCGACGGCACCACGACCCCCTGCCAGGCGGCCGCCTCGAAGCCAGGGATGGTTTCGGCCAAGGTCGGCACGTCGGGCAACAAGGCCGATCGTTTCAGGCTGGCCACGCCCAAGGGCCGCAGGCGACCATCGCGCACATAGGGCAGCACGGTGTTCATGGTGTCGATCATGAACTGGGTTTGGCCCGCGGCCAGGTCGACCAATCCGGGTGCGCTGCCTTTGTAGGGCACGTGCTGGGTTTGCAAACCCAACTGACTGGAGAACATCGCGCTGGCCAGGTGGGTGATGGTGCCGGTTCCCGACGAACTGTAATTGAGTTGGTTGGGGTTGGCGCGTGCGTGGTCGATGAATTCTTTGACCGTGCGCGCCGGCAGTTTGGGGTTGACCACCAAGACCAAGGGCACGCTGGCCGTGAGGGCCACCGGTGCGAAATCGGTCAAAGTGTCGTAGTTGACTTTTCCATACAGGGCGGGGCCGATGACGATGGCCGAGGTGTTGTAGAACACCGTGTGTCCATCGGGCGGGGCTTTGGCCACCAGCTCGGCGGCGATGTTGCCGCCGGCTCCGGGCTTGTTGTCGACCACGACCGACTGCCCCAGTTGTTGGCTGAGTTGTTGGGCGATCACGCGCGAGACGATGTCGGTCGGCCCCCCCGGAGGAAAGGCAATCACCATTCGGATGGGTTTGGTGGGCCAGCTCTGGGCCCAGGCCAGGGGGCTCAGGCTCAAAGCCCCCCAGGCCAATAGCCCGCGGCGGGTGAAGTGGGAGGGGTGTGTCATCGCGGTGTCTCCTTGCGTGAGTCAGGTGTCAAAGCGATCCAGCACGTGGCCCGGGCCACGTGCGAGCGTCATGGCTTGTTTGCCGTCGTGAACTTGCACGCCGTTGACCCACACGCCGTGCACGCCCCTGGGTTCGCGGACCATGCGCTGCCCACCGCCGGGCAGGTCGTGAAGCGGCAGGGGGCGTGAGATCCCCACTGTTTGTGGGTCGAACAGCAGCAGGTCGGCGGGCGCACCCACCTGCAAACGCCCCCGACGCGGGATCCGAAAGCGCTGGGCGGGTTGGCTGGTCAGCCGGCGGATGCCCTCGGCCCAGTCAAAGTGACCGGTCTCGCGCACCCAGTGGGCGAGAAAGTGCAGGCCAAAGCCGGCATCGCACATGTAGCTCAGGTGAGCACCCGCGTCGGACAGGGTCACCACGCTGGCTGGGTGCTTGAGCAGTGGCGCGACGCCATCGTCCTGGTTTTGAAAAAACTTGCCGACAAAATGGGTCTGCAATTGTTCCTGCAAGGCCAGATCGAAAAAGGCGTCCACCGGGTCCTGGCCGCGCTGCTGGGCCAGGTCACTGATGCGGGTGCCTTCGAGCGAACGGTGCGCGTCGAGCGCAGTCTGTCCAACCTCGATCTGTGCCCAATTGCCCAAAAACAAGATCCCCGTCTTGGGGTTGGCCAGGTTGGCCCGAAACGCGCGGCGGAAATCGGGGTTGGCGTAAATGGCACCCAATTCTTCGGGTGCGGCGGCCTTGACCGCATCAAACGCCGAATGGCTCAGCAACACATAGGGGTCAAGCAAGGTGAAGTCAAACGACAGGGGTTGGCAGCTGGTCAAGATGTAGAGCTCGCGCCCGCGCGCCAGCGCCTGGGCCGCGCGCTCGTAATAGCTCAGACCCAACTCGGGTTTGGCCTCGTTGTACATGCTCAGCACGGTCGAGATGTAGCCCGGGCGCCCGGTGTCGGCCACGATCGACTCCATCAGGTCCGGGGTGGCGCGCGAACCCGTGGCCATCATGAACACCCCGCGGCCCACTTCGCCCAACACGCCGGTCAGGGCGCGCAGCTCGCTTTCGGGCGCGATCGTCGATGGCATGGGGCGTCCCCCAAAACCGCTGTGGTTGGGTGAGAAGGACGAGGCAAAGCCGATCGCCCCGGCATCCATGGCTAGGCGCACCTGGTCCCGCATGGCCTGCAGTTGTGCTTCGCTGGCTTGCTCGCGCGACGAGGCCTCTTCGCCCATCACCGCGGTGCGGATCACCGAATGGCCCGCGAACACGGCGGTGTTCAGGTGTGGTCCGATGCGACGCAGCTGATCCATGTATTGGGCAAAGGTCTCAAACCCCCAATTCACGCCGGTGAGCAGCGCCTGCAGGTCCATGCCCTCGACGACCGACAGGTTCTTGAGCATGGTCTCGCGCAAGGGGGCTGGACAGGGTGCGATGCCAAAGCCGCAATTGCCCATGACCACCGTGGTCACGCCCAAGGCGGGCGAGGGCGAGAGGCTCGCGTCCCAGGTGACCTGGGCGTCGAAGTGGGTGTGCAAATCGACAATGCCGGGCATCAACGCCAGGCCATCGGCGTTGACCGTGTTCAGCGCCCCTTCGCTGGAGGTGCCGACTTGGGTGACCACGCCGTCCTTGACCGCCACGTCGGCGCGAACCGGTGCCGATCCCAGACCATCATGGACCAGCGCCCCACGGATCAGTACATCTTGCACGGTACGTCCTCAGTCGATCTGGGCGCCCGATGTCTTGACCACCTCGGCCCAGGTGGCCAGATCGGACCGCAGCATGGCGGCGAATTCGACCGGCTGGCGGACCAAGGGTTCGGCGCCCTGGGCGGCAAATTTCTCCATCACGTCCTTGTTGCGCAGCAGTTCGTTGACGTCCTGGTTGATTTTGCGCACCACGGCAGGGGGGGTCTGGCCCGGGGCGAACAGGCCAAACCAGGGCGAGACGTCAAAATGTTTCAACCCCGATTCGGCCAGCGTTGGGATCTGGGCAAAAGTGCCCGAGCGTTGCGCGCTGGTCACCGCGATGCCGCGCAAGCTGCCGTTGCGCAATGCGCCCGCGACCGAGGGCAGGCTGGTGAAGACCATGTGGATTTGCCCGCCCATGAGGTCTTGCATGGCCGGAGCCGCGCCCTTGTAGGGCACGTGGGTGAGTTGCGTGCCGGTGTTCATGTTGAACATGACCCCCAACAGGTGGTTGACCGATCCGTTGCCCGCTGAACCAAAGGTGAGGTTGGATTTGCGGCCTTGCTCGATCAACTCGGCGACCGATTTGAAGGGCGCATCGGGGCGCGCGACCAGCACGAAGGGCAGGGTGGCCA
>JACCDX010175254.1_pt1 | contig 26557 bp, 23 predicted proteins | sample 7449681 | NCBI WGS metagenome assembly JACCDX01 (sample SAMN15323450, study PRJNA562643) | freshwater metagenome | isolation source: river surface water | place: USA:Blue River Watershed | collected 2017-08-18
CACTGCATCATTGAAGGCTGCCGCAACCAAATCTTCCAACATGTCTTTGTCGTCGGCCAACAAACTGGGGTCGATGGTGACGCGCTTCACGGCATGTTTACAGGTCATCAACACTTTAACCATGCCGCTGCCGGAGCTACCTTCCACCTCGACAAATGCCAATTCATCTTGGGCTTTTTTCAGATTGTCTTGCATGGCTTGTGCTTGTTTCATTAAGCCTGCGAGTTGACCTTTGTTGAACATGTTTTTCCTTCGATCAATTAAGAGATGAGTTTGATGCTGCCAGGCACAATTTTGGCGCCAAAATCTTGGACCATGGATTGGACCAGAGGGTCCGAATGAATGAGGTCTTCTGCTGCTTTTTGTTTTTCTGCCAAAGCAACAGCATTTCTTTGCGCGGGCGAATCGGATACTTTACCAATTTCAACCACCAATTTGACGGGATGACCTGCATCATGCAAGGCCGTTTGCAAACGCTCACGTGCAACGCCTTGATTGAGTGATTCACTTTCAATTCTCAAGTGCCATTGGTCGGTATCGCGTGCAATGAGTTGGGACTGTAAAGCAAACTCTCTGACGAGTGCATTGATGGCTTCAGAACTGATCAAATTGCGAACCGTTTGCACCCAAAAGTCGCCCTCTTCGGTTGCCACCAAGGCGCGAGGTGTGGTTCTTTCTGTCGGCTCACTGGCTTGCCTGACCTGCAAGGTTTGCACTTGGCGGGGTGTCGCCATCCTTGGCTCTTCTGGCTCGGGGGCCGGTGTGGGCGCCAAATTTGCAGGGGTTAGGGTTTGAGACTCTTCAACGGGCGAAGTGTTTTCAAGCGGCGGCGTCTGTGCTGTCGTTAGAGTTTTTTTTTGAGCCATTGGCGCAGTGCCGGAAGCCACTGAAGCTGTTGAGGCCACTGAAACCTGCTTAGGCTTAAAGGCCAACAAGCGCAACAGGACCATGGTCAAGGCTGCGTACTCATCGGGTGCAAGGCCCAATTCGCCGCGGCCATGCAAACACAAGCTGTAAAGGAGTTGGGTTTCATCTGCGGGCATAGCTTGCGACAACCGCAGCATTTCAAGGTGATCCGGGTCATCGGATTCGGCTGCGGCTTGGGGCACCGCTTGCAACACCGCCATGCGCTGCAGCGCAACAGACACTTCTTCTAGGGCAGAGGCGGCGGACAAACCATTGATGCGCAAGGTTTCTGAAATACGCACCACCTCAGCGCCATCTGCACGGGCCAAGGCATCAATCAAACCCAGCACATGACTTTGGTCAACGCTGCCCAGCATCAATCGAACCGAGGCTTCTTGCAATTGGCCACTGCCAAAAGCAATGGCTTGATCCGTCAAGCTGAGCGCATCGCGCATGGAACCCCGAGCGGCTCGGGCCAGCAGTTTGAGGGCCATGGGTTCGGCCGGCAAACTCTCTTGGACCAACACCTTGGTGAGGTGCTCGTAGACCGTTTCAGGCGCCATGGGTCGCAAATTGAATTGCAAGCAGCGTGACAACACGGTGACGGGTACTTTTTGTGGATCGGTGGTGGCCAATACAAACTTCAAATACTCAGGGGGCTCTTCCAAGGTTTTCAACATGGCATTGAAAGCCGTGTTGGTGAGCATGTGAACCTCGTCAATCATGAACACTTTGAAGCGTCCTTGCACGGGCTTGTAAACCGCTTGCTCTAACAAACTTTGAACTTCGTCCACACCCCGATTGGACGCTGCGTCCAATTCGGTGTAATCGACGAATCGACCTGAATCAATGTCTTGGCAGGCCTGGCACACACCGCATGGCTCTGCTGTAATGCCGCCTTGGCCATCAAAGCCTTGGCAATTGAGGGATTTGGCCAAAATACGCGACACCGTGGTTTTGCCCACGCCTCGGGTGCCAGTGAACAAATAAGCGTGATGTAGCCTTTGCTGAATCAGGGCATTGGTCAAAGCTTGCACCACGTGCTCTTGCCCCACCATTTCGGTGAAGTTGCGAGGACGGTATTTTCGTGCAAGTACTAAATAAGACATGTGCTGATTCTATCGGTGTCTTACAATAACACCCGACGGGCCTTCCCGCATGGTAAAGCGGCCAACCGAGTCAGGTGGGGAACCAAGCAGCTCTAACTGTGGCGCCAGTGCCGGGGTCAAGGCTCGTCACCTTTCACAAAGGGGTTTGCACGGCCGTCCAAAAAGGCGTGCAGGCCCTTGGCAGCTTGAACCCCTGTGCTCATGCAAGCGGTCAACAAGTAGCCCCCAGTGGGCGCCTCCCAATCTAGCATCTCACCAGCACAAAAAATACCCGGCAGCGATGCCATCTGAAAATCGTTCTGTACGCCCTGCCACGCCACACCTCCCGCGGTACTGATGGCTTCGTCCATGGGCCGAGTGGCACTCAGTTGAATGGGCAATGCTTTGATGGCCGTGGCAAGCAACTCTGGATTTTGCAGAACGGCAGGGCTCAACAATTCGTTCAACAGACCCATCTTGACGCCCTCCAGTCCTAGACGGCTTTTGAGATGAGAAGACAAGCTTCTGGCGCCTCTGGGGTGTTGGAGCTCTTTCAATGTTTGAGCCAAGGTTCGCCCGGGCAACAAATCCAAGTGGATGCAGGCAACACCCTGTTGCTTAATTTGATCTCTCAAAGCAGCCGATGCGGCATAAATCAAACTGCCTTCCAAGCCATAGGCACTTGCCACAAATTCACCTTGTTGCCGGATGGGCAAGCCTTGCGCATTGGTCCATTGCATCACAACAGACTTCAATGCGTGGCCCGCAAATTTTTCCTGAAAAAATGGTGTCCAGCCCTGCCCCTCGCGGCCTGACACATGAAAACCACAGTTGCTAGGTTCAAGGGGTCGAACGGAAACGCCCAAAGTTTGGAGCAAACTCACCCAGCGACCGTCCGAGCCCAACCTGGCCCAGCTGCCGCCTCCCATGGCCATCAGCACGGCTTGGGCTCTGACCTTTTTTGGATGAAGCTGCGATGTTGACAAGTCTGTGGCTTCGAAAGTTAATTCACACACAGCCCCGTCGTTAGCGCCCTTTAGGGCTTGAGCCGCAGTCAGTCGATGGCGCATGTGAAACTTGACTGGACGATTGGAGCGAGGGTGTCGCAACCGGTTCAACCACGACCTGAGCAAGGGCGCCGCTTTCATCTCTTTGGGAAAAACACGTCCAGACGAACCGACAAAGGTTTCTACCCCTAAGCCTTTTGCCCATTGACATAGCTCTTGGGCCCCCCAGGCTGACAAAACGGGCTGAAGTCGCATTTGCGATTCGGCATACCTGGTCAAAAATTGATTGAAGTCTTCGGAATGCGTGAGGTTCAAACCGCCGCGACCCGCCAGCAGAAACTTTCTGCCGACGGAGGGCATGGCATCAAACAAATGAACTTCATGCCCCAGTTCGGACAATATTTCAGCCGCCATGAGCCCCGCAGGACCCCCACCGACAATGGCAACTTCGATTGGCTCTAGAAGAGCCGGTGTATTTGATTGCATGAATTTAAAACGGCGGTGGATGCCCTGTTGTCCAAGTGGCTTTGTGGGTTTCTGTCAAAATAGCGAAAGTTTAGAAACAATTTAGCTGTTAATTCAATCACTACAAGGAAAAAACCATGGCCAGCGATCTGATCAAACACACCTCTGACGCCACTTTTGACGCAGACGTTTTGAAGTCTGCCACCCCCGTCATTGTTGACTTCTGGGCCGAGTGGTGCGGTCCTTGCAAAATGATTGCCCCTATTTTGGACGAAGTCGCTACTGGCTACCAAGGCAAACTGCAAATAACCAAAATGAACGTCGATGAAAATCGCGACATTCCCGCCAAGTACGGCATTCGCGGTATTCCTACACTCATGATCTTCAAAGGAGGCGAACTGGCCGCCACCAAGGTCGGTGCCATGAGCAAAGCTCAATTGACGGCTTTCATTGACCAACAATTGGCCTGATTCAGCGCCCTTTCGCAGAACCCTTCTCACAAGGGTTCTTGCGAAGCCTCTTATTTTCCTGTCATAATTCGCCCAGTTGATCCCCATAAGGGTTACAACGCAGTTTCAAGATAGAAAACTTTCAAAGCCACGGCGCCAATTTATCCCCTCGGTGCAACTTTCAAGCTTTGGTTTCTAGACGTTTGAAAATTCGGTTTCTTTCCTCCCCCCGTTTTTTTATGTCAACCCAACTGGGTTGCTTTACGCAGGTAAATCCATGCATTTAAACGAACTCAAGGCACTGCATGTGTCTGAAGTCCTCAAGCAAGCTGAAGCCCTTGAGATTGAAAACACTGGCCGCATGCGCAAACAAGAGTTGATGTTTGCCATCATCAAAAAACGCGCACGTGCTGGCGAACAAGTGTTTGCCGATGGCGTTTTGGAAATCTTGCCCGATGGCTTTGGTTTCTTGCGCAGCCCCGATACCAGCTACACCGCCAGCACCGACGACATTTACATCAGTCCCAGCCAAGTGCGCCGATTCAACTTGCACACAGGCGACATGATCGAAGGTGAAGTGCGTATTCCCAAAGATGGCGAGCGCTACTTTGCCCTGACCAAGCTTGACAAAGTCAATGGCGATTTGCCAGAGAACAACAAGCACAAGATCATGTTCGAGAACTTGACGCCCTTGTTCCCCAACATTCAAATGCGCCTTGAGCGTGACATCAAAGCCGATGAAAACATCACCAGCCGTGTGATTGACATCATCGCCCCCATCGGCAAAGGCCAACGTGCACTGATTGTGGCGCAACCCAAGTCGGGCAAAACGGTCATGATGCAGCACATAGCGCATGCCATCACCGCCAACAACCCCGATGTTCACCTCATGGTTTTGCTGGTCGACGAGCGCCCTGAAGAAGTGACCGAAATGCAGCGCACGGTACGCGGTGAAGTCATTGCTTCGACCTTTGACGAACCCGCTGCACGTCACGTCCACGTGGCCGAAATGGTCATCGAGCGGGCCAAACGCTTGGTCGAATTGAAAAAAGACGTTGTCATTTTGTTGGACTCCATCACAAGATTGGCGCGCGCCTACAACAACGTGGTGCCAAGTTCTGGCAAGGTACTGACCGGTGGTGTTGATGCCAACGCCCTGCAACGTCCTAAGCGTTTCTTTGGTGCTGCTCGCAATGTCGAAGAAGGCGGTAGCCTGACCATCATTGCCACCGCCTTGGTCGATACGGGCAGCCGCATGGACGAGGTGATCTTTGAAGAATTCAAAGGCACCGGCAATTGTGAGATCCATTTGGAGCGTCGTTTGTATGAAAAACGCGTTTTCCCTGCCATCAATTTGAACCGCAGCGGCACCCGCCGCGAAGAAATGTTATTACAGCCCGAGGTCCTGCAAAAGACCCGCATTCTTCGTCAGTTCATGTACAACATGGACGAAATCGAAGCGATGGAAATGGTTTTGAAGAGCATGAAGGCCACCAAGAGCAATGTCGAATTCTTCGACATGATGCGTCGCGGCGGCTAAAAATCGGCTTCACAGCTCAGCATTTGGCATCCAAGTCATTGATTTCATGCCATAATCTCGTTTTTCGCGAAAAGTACCCTGGAATGGTCCAAGGGCGGCTGTCGCAACTGACCTCAAGGAAAAGATCATGAAAGAAGGCATTCACCCCAACTACCGAGAAGTTTGCTTCTTGGATTTGTCCAACGGCTTCAAGTTCGTCACACGTTCTTGCGTCAATGCCAAAGAAATGGTGAAAATGGACGACGGCCGCGAGTTGCCTTTGTTCAAACTGGATACATCCAGCGAATCACACCCCTTCTACACAGGCACACAAAAATCTGTGGACAACATGGGTGGTCGCGTTGAGAAATTCCGCAACCGCTTCGGTAAGACAAGCGTCACCAAGTAATTTCATATTACGTCACGCTAAAACCCTCACAGGGCAGACCGGGAAACCGGCCTGCCCTTGTTTTTTGGGTTTCATGAAAAACTCAATTTTCAATTTTTCTCTGCTATCTTTCGATTTGTGACCAGCCCTACTTCTCATTCCAGCGCCAACCCCGCCATCGTGGCGCAAAGTGCCGTGAGGCGTTTGCCTCGCTGGGTGTTGTTGATGCTGTGTCTGGCTTACATTCTTCCGGGTTTTGTAGGACGCACCCCTTGGAAAGCAGACGACATGGAAGCCTTTGGTTTCATGTTGCATTTGGCACAAGCCTATGGGCCCGAAACCGTCTCTTGGTTAAAGCCCACACTCCTTCAACAGCAAGACGCTCATTCAGCGCTTCTGCCCTACTGGCTAGGCGCTTGGGCCATCCAGCTTGCGCCGCAAGGTGTCCCACTTGATGCCGCTGCACACCTTCCTTTCATGGGCTTGTTGGCCTTGACCTTGGCGGCAACTTGGTACGGCGTTTACGCGCTAGCCCGGAGCCCAGCTGCACAACCTGTGACGTTTGCGTTTGGCGGCGAAGCCAAACCTGCAGACTATGCCCGAGCCATTGCAGATGGAGGATTACTGGCCTTATTGGCTTGCTTGGGCTTGGCCAGACTGTCCCATGAAGCCACACCGGCACTGGCGCAGTTGTCCTTTTCATCGCTGCTTTTTTATGCCTTGGCCAGCTTAAGTCGAAATCGCCTGGTCGCTTTGGCATGTGCATTGATGGGCATCTTTGGCATGGCGCTTTCAGGTGCACCTGCACTGGCAATCATTTTGGGTGCGGGGGGTGCTTTGATCATGGCAATGGACGCGCATCAACCCTTTTCCTTGAGAGTGCGCCGCGTTGATGTTGCATGGGTTCTTCTCATTTGTTTGGCCAGTGCCGCTGTGGTGACTGCATTGGGACTTTGGCAATGGCGTATCTCGAGCGAGCACTTGCTTGAATTCAAGTCAATGACACGCCTGCTACTTTGGTTCACTTGGCCAACTTGGCCACTGGCAATTTGGACCTTGTGGCGTTGGCGTTACCAACTCAAACAACTGCTAGCCAATCCCCATTTGTCATTGCCATTGTGGTTCGTGGTGGTGATCGTCTTAAGTACTTGGCTCTCGGGCATGAGTGACAGATCATTGTTGTTGGCGTTGCCAGCCATGGCCACACTGGCGGCCTTTGCGTTGCCGACCCTTCAAAGAAGTGTGAGTGCTTTTCTGGATTGGTTCACGCTGCTTTTCTTCAGCGCGGGCGCACTCATCATTTGGATCGTTTGGTTGTCGCTGCACACAGGCCTACCCGCCCAACCTGCCATCAATGTCAGCCGACTTGCACCAGGCTTTGTGCCACAGTTTTCTACCACGGCTTTTTGCATTGCATTGTTAGGCACATTGGCATGGGCAGGCTTGGTAAAGTGGCGCGCCGGTCGCCATCAATCGGTTCTATGGAAGAGCTTGGCCTTGCCAGCAGGAGGCGCAACTTTGTGCTGGTTGTTGATCATGACGCTTTGGTTACCCCTTCTTGATTTCGGCAGAAGCTACGCACCTCTGGTGGTCAAAGTCAGAAGCATGATGGGTGACACACAATGCGTGCATTTTTATGGCCTGACAAGGGCACAAGGCGCTGCTTTTGAATTTCATGGACAGCTTCATTTGAAGCCTCTGCCCAACACACTCGCCACGACAACATCTCAGCCATTTGTATGCCCCTGGCTGATTGTGGACACACAGTCGATGAACGCCTTGGCCAAAGAGGTAGACCTTTCGAGTTGGACTCAGCATGCCACCGTGCGTCGCCCATCAGACAACAACGAAGACATCGTTTTATTCAGAAAAAATGCCGCTGCGCGGACATTGACTCAATAAAGATTCGGCCTTGAATGTTTGAAGCACGAACCATCCTCCGCCATGCCTCAACGGTTTTGGTAGGGCAATTGGCTGTGATGGCTTTTGGCATCGCCGATACCGTCATTGCAGGTCGATATGACGCCTCTGCCTTGGCAGCATTGTCTGTCGGATCGTCCATCTACATCAGCATCTATGTGGCCTTGAACGGTTTGATGCATGCACTGTTGCCGGTTTGGTCAGAGCTTCGAGGCGCAGGTCAACACAAAGCACTGGGAAGGTCTGTGCGACAGGCCTTGTATTTGTGCGGATCGGTCAGCTTGGTCGGCACCTTGGCGTTGCTGTACCCAGACCCTTGGTTAGAGTACACAAAAGTCCCTCCTGAACTGCAGGCAGATGTTCGGGCTTATTTGCAAATTTTGGCAGTTGCAGTAGGCCCCTCATTGCTTTTTAGGATGTATGCCACTTTGAACCAAAGTCTGGGTAAGCCGATGTGGGTCACTGGGCTTCAAATTGTGGCCTTAGGCCTGAAGATTCCGCTCTCCATCGCCCTGACTTTGGGTTTCTGGGATTTTCCAGCACTTGGGGTTGTGGGGTGTGCCTGGGCGACCTTGATTGTGAATGTATGGTTAATGGGCATGGGCATTTTTTATGTGCGTTATCTGCCGCTCTATGCCGACTTTCAAATTTGGAAGCGGATGGAGCCGCCCGATTGGGCGACCCTGAAACAGTTTTTGAAGTTAGGCGTGCCTTCGGCCTTGTCCTTGATGGTGGAAGTGACCGCTTTCACCATGATGGCTTTGTTCATTTCCAGGCAAGGTGTAGTGGCTGCAGCCAGTCATCAAATTGCCACCAGTTTGGCCACTGTGTTGTACATGGTGCCTTTGTCCTTAGGCATTGCATGTAGTGCGCGGGTTGGCTATTGGATGGGTGCAAATCAAGCGCGCCATGCCGAACAAGCCGCCCACACTGGGCTTCAATTGGCCTTGGTTTTGGCGCTCATTTGTAGTGCTACTTTGGCCTTTTTCAATCAAACATTGGCAGCGCTTTTTTCAACCGATGCAGCGGTTGTCATGGGCGCTTCAGCGGTTCTAGCTTGGGTGGCTTTCTATCATTTGATGGACGCCATGCAAGCAGTCAGCGTCTTTATTTTGAGGTGCTACAGAATGACTTTCTTGCCTTTGGTTATTTATTGTTTCATGCTTTGGGGTGTGGGTCTATACGGCGCCTATGTTTTGGCGTACGAGGGTTTTGCAGGTTGGCCCGCCAAGCCTGAAGTGATTACTTTTTGGGCCACCAGCAGTTTTGCTTTAGGACTTGTCAGCGTAGCGTTTGTCACACTGGTGTTGTGGTCAGCCAAACAAAGAAGAGTTGAGATGGCTGATTCCACCAGCCCTTAAAATGTGTCCGATTCTTTTACCCTTGAAAGTCAAACATGATTCTTGAACTGGCAGACATTCGCATTCAACCTGGCAAGCAGGCCGAGTTTGAAAAGGCCATTGCATTGGGACTGGAAACAGTCATTGCACGCGCCAAAGGCTTCCAAGGTGCCAAGGTGAATCATGGCATTGAAAGTCCGGAGCGTTATGTGTTGCAAATTTTTTGGGACACCCTAGAAGACCACACTGTTGGATTCAGAGAGTCTCCCTTGTTCACAGAATGGCGCGGCATTGTGGGGCCTTTCTTTGCAGGCCCCCCATCCGTTGAGCACTTTGAATTGACTTACAAAAGTTAAGCAGCGCAACGCCTTTTAACGGGCCTATTCTTTTGACGTCTCTGCAGACAATTTGTCAGTTTCATGGCCAGCGACCACTTTGGCCAGCAAAGCCGTCAAAGTTTCAGCGTCGTGCTTGTTGAGGGGCGCCAACAAATTGGATTGCACACGCTCAACGGCTTGCTTCATCTGCACCGTTGCATCATGACCTGCTGAGGTCAACCACAAAATTTTGCGCCTTCTATCGGCTTGATCTGGTTCACGCCTGATCCAGCCTTTGGTTTCCAAGCGGCCAATCACTGAACCCGATGTGGCCGCATCAAATGCAACCCTGCCGGCCAGCGTCACTTGATCGATGCCAGGCGTGTCCATGACCGCATTCAAAATAGCAAACTGAACAGGCGTGACATCTTCACCACTTAACTCCGTCATGAAAAGTGCTACGGCGATTTGATGCGCTCTACGGATCAGGTGGCCAGGTGCCTGCGCAAAATCAAAACTTTGAGTCATACAATTTAAGTTGAATTTTTTGAGACAAGACTCTCAATTAATAAGTATACTTACGAAAGTCGCATATTTCAAACAAAGACTGGTTCTAACTTAGAAAGGTTCCTATGAGTTTAGTGTTTCAACTGGCCCCACAACCCTCGGTACCCGTTCTAGGTCAGGCCGAAAAATTTCCTGTCAGACGCATTTATTGCGTCGGCCGCAACTACGAAGAGCACGCGAAAGAAATGGGCTTTACAGGCCGTGAGCCACCATTTTTCTTTTTGAAGCCTGCTGACGCGTTGGTGGTGGTCAATGAAGGCAGCACCGGCGAAATGGCCTACCCCAGCTTGACTCAAAACTTGCACCATGAAATTGAATTGGTCGTGGCCATTGGCACAGGCGGCCGAAACATCAAAGCTACAGACGCAGAAAAACACATTTATGGCTACGCCGTCGGCTTGGACATGACGCGTCGCGATTTACAAAACGAGATGAAAAAACAAGGCCGCCCTTGGTGCATTGGCAAGGCATTTGATGAGTCTGCGCCTATCGGTCCCATTACCCTGAAGGCACAAGCTGGCGACGTCAATCATGCAGACCTCGAAGTTGCAGTCAATGGCACCATTCGCCAATCGAGCAATGTCTCTAAACTCATTTGGAATGTGGCAGAAACCATTGAGCACTTGTCCAGTGCATGGGAGTTGCAACCAGGCGATTTGATTTTTACGGGCACGCCCGAAGGTGTTGCTGCGGTGGTGCCTGGTGATGTGTTGGTCGGCAAAGTTGCTGGCCTTGGAAGTTTGACCGTCAAGGTCAACCCTGCCAAATAATTTCTAGCAAAGAATGCCTGCAACAGCAGGCATTTTTCTTTTGCTGACGGGAGTCTCTTTTGAAAATTCTGGAACAACTGGCCAAGCTGTGCAGCATTTTGTCTGGCGCATTGCTCACATTCATCACCCTCATGACCTGCTACAGCCTCATTGGTCGCAACACCACAGGTGACACCATCACTGGCGACTTTGAACTGACCGGTGTTGCAACTGGCGCTGCCATTGCCTTGTTCATGCCTTTGTGTCAACTTAGAAAAGCCAACATCATTGTTGATTTCTTTACAGCCAAAGCCAGTGCGCAAACTGTGTCACAACTGGACAGACTGGGTGCCCTTTTCATGGCAGCTACTTTTGCATTGCTCACTTGGCGAACTTATTTGGGAGGTATGAATGCATGGGTGTCACAGTCAGGTTCCATGATGTTGGGTTTCCCTGAATGGGTTGTGTATGCCGCGATGACGCCTCCCTTGGGATTGAGCGCCATCATTGCGCTTACGCAAGCCTTCATGGGTGACAAGTTCGCCGCCAGTGAAGCGGAGCCAGCATGAGCGCTTTAACTTTGTGCCTGATTATTTTTGGCGCCATGTTGGTCCTCATGGCCATACGTGTCCCTATTGCCGTGGCCATGTTTGCTGCGGGCACTTTGGGCTACCTGCTTCAAACAGGCTGGGGCCCCTATTCAAGCTTCCTGAACAATTTGGCCTTTGCGCGTTTTGCAAGTTATGACTTGTCAGTCATTCCCTTGTTTATTTTGATGGGACACTTTGCGACGCAAGGCGGCATTAGCAAGGCCTTGTTCCAGTTTGCGGCCAGCGTCATGGGGCGCTTCAAAGGCGGCTTGGCCATGGCGGCTGTTTTGGCCAGTGCCGCCTTTGGTTCAATTTGTGGCTCTTCTGTGGCAACGGCCGCAACAATCACAAGTGTTGCTTTGCCTGAAATGAAACGTCATGGCTACTCTGGTCGTTTATCGACGGGCACCTTGGCAGCCGGCGGTACCTTGGGCATCTTGATTCCACCCTCCGTGCCCTTGGTGATCTACGCCATTTTGACAGAACAAAACATTGCCAAATTGTTTGCTGCAGCCATGGTCCCGGGCATCATTGCCATGCTCGGCTACATGGTCGCGATTGCCATCTATGTTCGACTCGTTCCTGGGCAAGCGCCTGAGGTTGATGACAACATCGAAAAGTTTTCAATGGCTGCGTTGACGGGTATCACCCCAATCGCCACCATTTTTGTCATCGTGTTTGGCGGTATTTATGGCGGACTGTTTACACCGACGGAAGGCGCAGGTGTGGGCGCTGCGTCAACATTTGTTGCGGCCCTCCTCAAACGCGAAATTACATGGGCGAAGTTTAAAAAATGCTTTTATGCCACCGCAGAAAGCTCGGCCATGATCTTCTTAATTTTTATTGGTGCCGATGTCATGAACGCCTCATTGGCTTTGACCCAAGTACCCAATCAGTTGGCTGCAACAGTCAGCGCTTGGGGACTTTCACCACTGATGGTGGTCACCGCTATTTTGCTTTTCTATGTGGTGCTGGGCGCCGTCATGGATGAGCTCAGCATGATTTTGCTGACCATTCCAATTTTCTTCCCCATGGTCATGGGATTGGACTTTGGCATGTCCAAGGAATACACCGCCATTTGGTTTGGCATCATGGTGCTCATGACGGTTGGATTTGGCTTGTTGGCCCCGCCTGTCGGTTTGAATGTCTATGTCGTCAACAGCATGGCCAAAGATGTCCCTATCGCAGAAAGCTACAAAGGCGTCATGCCTTTCTTGGTCAGCGACACCATCAGAACCATCGTGTTGTTGTTATTCCCCGGGATTTCCCTATGGCTGATTCAATACGTTGCCTAAATTCATTACCCTCTTGGCGTGAATGTTCCGTTAACATTCACCCCATTGCTTATTGGAGACTTTCATGATCAAACGTCGCGCGCTCTTAAAAACTGGTGCAGCAGCCGCCATTGCTGCGCCAGCCATCACTGGTTTTGCCCAACAAACAGTGACACTCAAGTTTCACACTTTCATGGCACCACAATCCAATGTGTGGCTGAACATGCACAAAGCATGGATGAACAAGGTTGAAAAAGAATCGGGCGGACGTATTAAGTTTGAAGCCTACCCCGCGATGCAATTGGGCGGCACACCCGTTCAACTTTACGATCAGGCGCGCGATGGCGTTGTCGACATCATTTGGACACTGCCAGGTAACACAGCAGGTCGCTTCCCCCGCGTGGAAGTTTTTGAACTGCCGTTCATGATGACCAATGCTGAAGCAACTTCTAAGGCTTATTGGGAATATGTTCAAACCATGGCTGCCGATGAGTTCAAAGAAACTCATGTCATTGCTTTGCAAGTACACGGCCCTGGCGTGATTCACACCGTCGACAAACCCGTTAAGAGCGTGGCCGATATGAGGGGCTTGAAGATGCGTGCCCCAACGCGTCAAGTAACCAAACTGATGGGTGCTCTGGGCGCAATTCCTGTGGGCATGCCTCTGCCTGGTATTCCAGATGCTTTGTCCAAAGGTACCATCAATGGCGCCGTAATTCCGTGGGAAGTGGTACCCGCCGTTAAGGTGCACGAACTGACCAAATTCCATGCAGAGTTTGACCCTGCCGGTGGCAGCTTGTACTCCACAACGTTCGTGATGGCCATGAACAAAGCCAAGTACAACTCATTGCCCCCCGACTTGAAGAAAATCATTGACAACAACACCGGCATGGAGACCTCTGCTTGGCTTGGCAAAGTTCAACAAGAAGGTGATATTCCAGGCCGTAAATCTGCCACCGATCGCAACAACACCATCTTCACAGTGGGCCCTGAAGAAGCTCAAGAGTTCCGCCGCAAATCACGCGCGTTGGAAGTGGAATGGGTTGAGGACATGAACAAGCGTGGCTACGATGGCCGTAAGTTGCTTGATACTGCGCGTGCCTTGATTGAAAAACACACCAAAGTGTCTGCTGCCAAATCACCGGCCAAAAAAGCTTGAGCTACCAACGCCAATTGATCAAACACTGCCGAGCCTGTGGTTCGGCAGTTTTGTATCGGCTGCCAGACGATGGCGATACCAAGGAGCGGGCTGTATGCACCACATGCCATTTGGTCCATTATGAGAATCCGCTCAACGTGGTAGGTACCGTTCCTTACTTAGGGCAACGTGTTTTACTGTGCAAACGAAACATTGAGCCCCGAAAAGGCAAATGGACCCTACCTGCTGGTTTTATGGAATTGGGAGAAAGTACTTCGCAGGGTGCAGCGCGTGAAACCACTGAGGAAGCCGGAGCCCATTTCAACATTGGCAATTTATTTACCGTCATGAGCGTGCCTCGCGTCGGTCAGGTGCACCTCTATTACTTGGCTGAACTTCTGAGCGAAGACTTTCAACCTGGATTTGAAACACAAGAAGCCAGAATGTTTTCAGAAGACGAAATTCCATGGGACGAGCTGGCCTTTAGAACCGTCCAAGAGACCTTGAAACATTATTTTGACGATCAAAAATCGGGCAAATTTGAAGTTCATACATTCAACATTGACTGAAGTCATGAAAACCCAGTTCTGATTCGTTGTATCCTCAAAAGGTCTCGTTTTTTAAGGAAGTTTCATGTACAAATTGATCGCGGCCACTGCCCTCAGCACCTTGGCATTGGTTTCTGTGGCTCAAACCCCTGCCCCTACAGCCCCAGTCATTCCTGCAGCCCCCGCTGCTGCGCCTGCGCCTGCGCCTGCCGCAACGCCTTCAGCTGCACCTACCAGCAAATCCGCCGCAGAAGCGCCCAAAGCTGCAAAGAAAGTAGCCAAAAAGAAAAAATCCAAAGCTAAAAAGAAATCGGCTTGATATTTGTTTTGATTCTTGTTGGACCCAAAGCCCTGCCATGCAGGGCTTTTTTTTGTCTCAGCATGGCTGAACTTGAGTGAAAATAGGCATGTGGCCATCCCTCAATCCTTCATTCAAGAATTACTCTCCCGCGTCGATGTTGTGGAGGTTGTGGGTCGCTATGTCCAACTCAAAAAAGGCGGTGCCAATTTCATGGGCCTCTGCCCATTCCACGGTGAAAAATCGCCCAGTTTTACAGTCAGCCCCACAAAACAGTTTTTTCATTGTTTTGGTTGCGGTAAGAACGGCAATGCTATCGGCTTCTTGATGGACCATGCAGGCATGACCTTCATTGAAGCGGTGAAGGACTTGGCACAACAGACGGGCATGACAGTCCCCGAAGACGATTTGTCGCCTCAAGATCGCGCCAAAGCAGCAGAACAAAAACAAAAACAAGCCACCTTGAGTGACATGCTTGAAAAAGCTGGCGAGTCTTACCGACAGCATCTCAAATCTGCCCCACAAGCCGTGGCCTATCTCAAAGGGCGAGGCCTGTCGGGTCACATTGCCAAACGATTTGGGCTGGGCTATGCGCCAGAGGGTTGGCGCAGTTTGGCCAGTGTTTTTCCAAATTACGACGACCCCTTGTTGGTTGAAACAGGGCTGGTCATCGTCAATGAAGAAGACGGTAAACGCTACGATCGGTTTAGAGACCGTGTCATGTTTCCAATTCGGAATATCAAGGGCGAATGTATCGGCTTTGGTGGCCGTGTCATGGGCGATGGCACGCCCAAATATTTAAATTCACCCGAAACGCCGGTCTTTCACAAAGGCCGTGAACTCTACGGCTTGTTCGAAGCCAGAGACAGCATTCATGCCGAAGGCTATGTGTTGGTGACAGAGGGCTACATGGACGTGGTGGCCTTGGCGCAATGGGGATTTCCCAATGCTGTTGCCACCTTAGGCACAGCATGCACGCCTGATCATGTTCAAAAACTGTTCCGATTTACAGATGCCGTGGTCTTCAGTTTTGATGGCGACAATGCCGGTCGACGTGCTGCCAGAAAAGCATTGGATGGTGCACTAGGCTATGCATCCGATGTTCGGAGCATCAAATTTTTGTTTCTTCCTCAAGAACACGACCCCGATAGCTTCATTCGTGAAAAAGGCTCGGAGGCATTTTCAAATTGCGTGGCACAGGCCACACCTTTGTCAAAATTTTTGATTGAAGTGGCTTCTGAAGGATGTGACTTGGCATCCGCAGAAGGCCGCGCTCGCATGTCTAGTCATGCCAGCCCTTTGTGGCGCGCTCTTCCAGATGGCGCCTTGAAAAGACAGTTGTTGTCTGAATTGGCCCAGCTCATTCAACTCGATCCAGGAGAATTAGCAGGTTTGTGGCTCCAGCAAGCTGAGGCCCAAGCAGCTCGCAGCATGCCTCGCAATTCCGGCGGTGGACGCTCGCCTAACGACATGCAGGCTGGATCTGCAAACGCTGGTATGGCTATGAATCCAATGGCTGCTTACGACCCAGAGTCAACGCCGTCGCCCTACCAACCCAATCGCAGCTACGCCCCCGGTAGCACAGCCCGCCGCGCAAGGCTAGATGGTAAGACTTGGCAACAAGATGCCCAGGGCAAATGGCGCTTGGTTGGGGGCACATCGGATATGAACATGGGAACCTTGGGACCTCGGACCCAACCTGCCAGCCGTGCCGACCATGCCATTCGTTTAGTTTTGTCCAACATGGCTTTGTGGGACAGTCTGTCATCGGAAGACCAAGCCATGTTGTGTGACCTTCCAGGTCAACATGGTCAACTGATGCGCTGGCTAGAAAGTCAGTTTCATGACCATGGTCCGCTGGCATGGGGGACCTTACAAGAAGAAATCAAAACCCAAAGTTTTGCAAGCTTTGTGCAAAAACTGATGGCCGAGCATGCCCCGACTGAACCGGGCGCCAATCCCGATTTTGAACCCGGTGAAGCGCATCAAGAGCTTCGTTTACTTCTCAACTTGATGCTGATTGACAGACTCAAAGAACTTGAAACAGAGGCCTTAAAGGCTGCTGAAACCAGTCAAGATCCCGATGCCTTGAACCGATGGCGTGAACTCCATCAAAGAAGACGCGCACTCATGAATTCAGAAATTCATTGAGTTTTTAAGAGGGTTTTGGGTATAATCCATCCCTCAGGTAAGAGCGACAGCAGCACCTCCGGACCCGGCCAAAGCCTCAGCGCAAACCCATCCAGGGACGGCCAAACTACCGCAAGGACTGCACTCCAAATGTTCGCCCAGACATCTTGCCTCTAAAACCCATGCATGCCATTTGATCTGTTCACAGGTCGGTGTTTGCATTTCCTCTCGCGCCAGAAGTTTGTGGCGCAGCGTTTGTTTCCTAGTCAGTTTGAAGTATTGAGGTCCATCATGCCCGCTCAAAAGCCGAAGAAGCCCGTCAAAGCACAAGCCCCCTCTGGCAAAAAATCAGCCAAACCCGTTGCCAAGGCAACCGCTAAACCATTGGCCAAGCCAGTGGCCAAGCCTGCCGCCAAAGTCATCGTGAAAACAAGTCCAGCCAAAGCCAAGACACCGGTCAAAACACCTGCAAAAGCGCCCGTCAAAGCTGTTGCGAAAACTGCTTCAAAACCAGTTACCAAAGCAATTGCAAAACCTGTTTCAAAAACGGTCGCCAAACCTGCAGTCAAACCCGTTGTCAAATCTGCGCCGGCAAAGAAAGCTATTTCAGTGCCCGTTACAAAAAAATCAACGCCTGCCAAGGCACCTGTTAAAGCCACCACCAAGGCTGCAGCTGTTCCAGCCAAAAAACCAGTCGCGCCAATTACTGGTAAAGCAGTCCCACCAGTAGCGGCCAAAACCGCAGACAAATCTGCCAACAAATCAGCCCCTAAAACGACAGGCAAAGAAATCTCAAAACCAGTCGACAAAAAAGTTGCACAGGTTGAAGAAAAAGTCAAAGTCAAGGCGAAAGACAGCGTCAAAGTCGTTCCTGAAGACAAGCCAAACAAAACAACCGCCCCTGAAAGCGCCAAAGCTGCTGGTGCCAAGCGCGGCCGTAAGCCGAAGGCCACAAACGCAGCGCCCATCGATGAAGATTTAAGCGATATCGAAGACGACTTAGCCGGCGAGCCCGTGCCAGAGTCCACTGAAAAAGCCAAACCACTTCGCATGAAAATCAGCAAGGCCAAAGAGCGCGCCTTGATGAAAGAATTTGGCTTGGACGAAACAGTTTTGTCTGAAGAGGACATGGCCAAACGCCGTCAACGCCTGAAGGCTTTGATCAAATTGGGCAAAACGCGCGGCTATCTCACGCACGGCGAAATTTCAGACCACTTGCCCGACAAGTTGGTTGATGCCGAAACGCTTGAGGTGGTCATTGCCACTCTGAATGATTTGGGTGTGGCCGTTTACGAACAAACACCTGATGCCGAGACGCTCATCATTACGGACAATGCGCCAACAGGCTCCACTGAAGAAGAAGCAGAGGAAGCCGCCGAAGCTGCTTTGTCTACTGTGGACAGTGAATTTGGTCGCACCACCGACCCCGTTCGCATGTACATGCGCGAAATGGGTACCGTTGAATTGCTGACACGCGAAGGCGAAATTGAAATCGCCAAACGCATCGAAGGTGGCTTGATGGACATGATGACCGCCATCAGCGCATCGCCTGCCACCATTGCAGAAATTTTGCGATTGGCCAATGAAATTCGCGAAGGCAAAGTCGTCATTTCAACGGTGGTCGATGGCTTCTCCAACATCAACGAAGCTGACGACTATGTGGCCGAAGAAGACTTCGACGAATTTGACGAATCAGATGACGATGATGGCAAAGGCGGCTCTAAAGCCCTCACCAAGAAATTGGAAGAACTGAAGAACCAAGCCTTAGAGCGCTTCGATCGCATCACTGAACTGTTCGAAAAAGTTCATGCCATTTCTGCCAAAGAAGGTTGGGGAACACCGGCTTATCAAAAAGCGCAAGCCGCACTTTCTGAAGAATTGATGACCATTCGATTCACAGCCAAGACCATTGAAAAGCTGTGCGACATGGTTCGCGGTCATGTGGACGATGTGCGTAAAAAAGAACGCGAGTTGCGTAGAATCATTGTGGACAAGTGTGGCTACCCCCAAGACTTGTTCATTGCAGACTTCAGCGGTCGTGACAAAAACAACAAGCGTATTCCATCGCACCTTTTAGACCTGCAGTGGATTGAAAAGCAAGCTGCTGCCGGCAAGCCTTGGAGTGCCGTCATGGGTCGCAACATTCCACCGGTTCAAGATCTGCAGCAAAAGCTGACTGATTTGCAAACCAGTGTGGTGGTGCCCTTGGATGAACTCAAAGACATCAACAAGCGCATGAATGCAGGCGAGCGTGCCTCACGCCACGCCAAGAAAGAAATGATTGAAGCCAACTTGCGTTTGGTGATCTCCATTGCAAAGAAATACACCAACCGTGGTTTGCAATTCCTTGACTTGATTCAAGAAGGCAACATTGGTTTGATGAAGGCCGTGGACAAGTTTGAATACCGTCGTGGCTACAAGTTCTCCACCTATGCCACTTGGTGGATTCGTCAGGCCATCACACGCTCCATCGCAGATCAGGCTCGCACCATCCGAATTCCAGTTCACATGATCGAGACGATCAACAAGATGAACCGTATTTCTCGGCAGCACTTGCAGGAGTTTGGCTTTGAACCTGATGCCAGCATCTTGGCCGAGAAGATGGAAATTCCGGAAGACAAGATTCGCAAGATCATGAAGATTGCCAAAGAGCCTATCTCCATGGAAACACCCATCGGTGACGACGATGACAGCCACTTGGGCGACTTCATTGAAGACAGCGCCAACACTGCGCCCATCGATGCTGCCATGCAAGCGGGCCTGCGCGACGTGGTCAAAGACATCTTGGACAGTCTGACGCCACGCGAAGCCAAAGTACTTCGCATGCGTTTCGGCATTGAAATGTCAACCGACCACACTTTGGAAGAAGTGGGCAAACAGTTTGATGTGACGCGTGAGCGCATTCGTCAAATAGAGGCCAAGGCGCTTCGCAAATTAAAGCACCCCAGCCGCAGTGACAAGCTGCGCAGTTTCATTGACACGATGTAATTGCAAACGGCTGCCCTTCGGCAGCCGTACAGCCCAACAAAAAGCCCATCTAGCTTCTGCCAGATGGGCTTTTTTAACGATGCTTGAATTTACTCGCTAACCATCACAATGGCTGCACCCATGGCCAAAACACCACCAGGCACCGCCCAGGTGGTCTTATCCTGAGGCTGATCGGGGGTGACAGGATCTAAATTGACGGCCATCTTGGGACGCCGCGCATCAATGACGCGGGCCGCACCCACTTCACCCTTGATCTGTTTGGTCAACTCAGTCAATGCGCCATGTGCCACACGCACACTGACCGTATTGCCGCTGGTCTCAAGTTTTTGAACCAACTCGGAAGTCGCTTCATTGGCCCACTCTTGACGCCATTTCTTTTGGGCTGTGTGCGTCAACCATCGACCAGTGTGTCGATTGAGCCGCGGAGGACAACCCACCAAAATCCAATTGGCTGCTTGCTGGGCTTGGCCAGCAGAAGGCAGCATGGGAATAACTTGTTGGAGTGCGTATTGCTTGTCGTCTATGTAAACAATGAATGTTTCCATTATTTTTCTCCTCGTTAAAAATTTGATTAGGTGGACTGCGTTTCTGCTTCGTTTTGCACCTGTTTGCGAGTTACCCACCAGCCAGAGCCCAAGACACCCACGATGGCCAGAATGTATGTTGCGGCACGCGCGACATAGTTGATGGTTTCACCACCGTCAAAGACGGGATCTAAAAACTTTTCATTGATAATCATTTGAGCCGCAGTGAAGGCCAAAACAGCAGCGCCCAAGTGAATGATGATGGGCCATTTCTCGACCAAGCGCAACACCAACTTGCTACCCAGAACCACAATCGGAATACTGATCAGCAAACCAATGACCACCAAGTCAAATGAACCGTTGGCAGCACCTGCAACGCCCAAAACGTTGTCAACACCCATCAAAGCATCGGCCACGATGATGGTTTTCATGGCACCCCAGAATGTCGTGGCACCGACACCCTCATGTTCGTCTTCGGATGTGTCGGCAATCAGTTTGTAGGCAATCCACAAGAGCCCCAAACCACCCACCAACATGAGACCTGGTATTTTGAGAAGCCAAACCACACCCACCGTCATGGCCGAACGCACCACAATGGCACCGACGGTTCCCCAAATGATGGCTTTGTGTTGATGTTCTGGCGGGAGGTTGCGCGCAGCAAGCGCAATGACGATGGCGTTATCGCCAGCTAAAACCAAGTCGATAAGAATGATGGCGAGCAAAGCTGACCACCATGGCACTGAAAACAATTCCATTGAAGACCTTTAATTACGATCCGAACAAGTCACAAAGGCCTTAGAGACACCTGTGGCACGAGAGATCGAAGGTCTTGCTTTGCTTGTTATGAATCAGTTATGTGCCCAACAAACCGAGAGTTATTTAAAACTCCGTACTGACGATTTGTTGATTCCTTCGTGTTACTCAAATTGAATTTGAGCTTGATACTGAACACAAAGGAATTAAGCTACTCCCCATCGATATAAGGATTAGAAATGATGCTTGATCATTTGCCAATCCAAGTGCCAATTAAGCCCATGAATTGTGGGGTTTAGTGTCAACTTGCCTTAACGCTTTTTGGCAACCAAGGTGAGGATGTCATAGCTGGCAACAAGCTCTTGGTCTTGATTGGTCACTTCCACGTCCCAAGCCACAACGCCCTGCCCTTGACCATTGGCATCTTTTTTGTTGCGATCAATTTTGCGTTTGCAGGTAAGGCGAACCTGAATGCTGTCTCCCAAGCCTACCGGTTTTACAAAGCGCAATGTGTCCAAACCATAGTTGGCCAATACAGGGCCGGGTTCTGCCACCACAAACAAACCAGCAGCATCGGACAAGACCAAATAGCCATGCGCAATGCGTTTGCCAAAGGCTGAAGCTTTGGCGGCTTCATCGTCAAAGTGCATGTAAAACATGTCGCCCGTGAGTTCGCCAAAGGCCTTCACATCTGCTTCACTGATGACCTTGGCAGCCGTCAACAAAGATTCACCTATTTGCAACTCTTCAAAATAACGCTTGAATGGATGCGTGCCGGTTTCAATCAGCTGGGCGCCACGCGCATATTCGCGGGTGACGGCTGTCAGCATGGTGGGTGAACCTTGCACTGCTGCGCGTTGCATCATGTGTGTCACAGCGCGAATACCACCCAACTCCTCACCCCCGCCCGCACGGCCAGGGCCGCCATGTTTGAGCGATGGCAAGGGTGACCCATGACCCGTGGACTCACCGGCTGACTCACGGTCAAGCACATGCAAGCGACCGTGGTTGGCTGCCAAGCGGGGCACAACGTGTGCTGCAACCGCAGGTGTCTTGGTAATCAAAGAACCGACCAAACTGCCCTTGCCACGTTTTGCCAAAGCCATGGCTTCTTCCATGTTGTCGTAAGGCATGAGCGTGCTGACGGGACCAAAGGCTTCAATGTCATGAACACTGTCAGTGCTCAATGGTTTTTGGCACAAAAGCAAAGTGGGTTGGAAAAACGCCCCATTGGCGACACCCTCACCCACCAAACTGAAATTGGCATCACCACCGCACACCAACTCTGCACTTTGGCGCAACAAAGCAACGCGTTCAGCGACATCAGCCTGTTGTGATTTAGAGGCCAAAGCGCCCATCTTGACGCCTTCAACCGATGGGTCGCCCACCACCACTTTGGACAGCCGCACCTTGATTTTTTCTGCCACAGCATCGAGATGCTGACGAGGCACGATGGCGCGGCGAATGGCGGTACATTTTTGACCCGCCTTGACAGTCATTTCACGCACCACTTCTTTGACGAACAAATCGAATTCTTCATCGTCAGGCGTCACATCATCGGCCAAGATCGCGCAGTTCAATGAGTCGGCTTCGGCGTTGAAAGGAATGCTGTTGCGAACCAAATTGGCATTCACGCGCAATTTGGCGGCTGTATCGGCTGAACCGGTGAAAGTCACCACATCGGCCACATCCAAGCGGTCGAGTAAATCACCTGTGCTGCCAATGACCAGCTGCAATGCGCCCTTGGGCAAGATGCCCGATTGGTCGATCATGCGCACCAAAGCCTCAGTGAGGTAGCTGGTGGCAGTGGCGGGTTTGCCAATGCAGGGCATGCCTGCCAAAAAGGTCGGCGCAAATTTTTCTAATAAGCCCCACACGGGAAAATTGAACGCATTGATGTGCACCGCCACGCCACCTCGCGGTACCAAAATATGCGTGCCCGCAAAGGTGTTCTTCTTGCCTAATGATGCAACTGGGCCTTCATGAATCAAATTGCCGCTGGGCAGTTCACTGGCCGCCATGCCTGCATAGGCAAATAAAGTACCCGTGCCGCCTTCAATGTCTACCCAAGAATCGATGCGCGTTGAACCTGTGTGTGCAGAAATGGCGTAGAGCTCTTCCTTGCGCTCGCCCAAATATTTGGCCAGCGCGCGCAAAGCAGCAGCACGTTGTTGAAAATCCATGGCCAACATGCCCTGTAAGCCCGTGGTGCGGCCATATTCAAGGGCCTCCGCAAAGTCAAGGCTCTCTGCATGGGCAAAGGCGACTTCCTTGCCATTGATTGCGCTGTGGAGGGCTTGAGCGGCTTGCTGGCCGACCCAGCGGCCGGCGACAAAACTTTGAAGTACGGTGGTCATTTGATTGAAACCCTGGCGGGTCTAAGTGCACTTTAAAAAGAGCAGTGTCAATTCCACTTTTGAATTAACCGACCGCTCGGACTGGAAATATTATGCATGTTTCTAAGTTTCAAAGCGACCCCCCAAGCTACGGGATAACCCTATGTTCACAAAAATCTCTTTAAAAATCAGGGATGACACAATGCAGAACATGCAATGGACTGTGTTGTCACTGTTACTGACCTTGGGACCGCTTAGCGCTGTTGCCCAGGTCAATCGCTCGCTGGATGAAGGCATGGAAATCATGACCCAAAAACAATTGGGCAATTGCGTCGCTTGTCACGAATTGCCTGGGATACAGGGCACCGCCAGCAATTTGGGGCCATCCTTAAAAGGCGTCGGGGCAAGACTGACGCGTGAGACGCTGACGCAGTGGGTGAAAGATCCCAGAGTCATTCAAGCAAACACCCTCATGCCACCCTTTGGCAACACAGAAGGCTTGCAGAAAGTGACCGACAAACGGCCACTCCTGTCAGATCTACAAATTCAAAAGGTTGTCGAAACTTTAATGACATGGCGGTCCAATCCATGAAGCAATGGCCTATTCGACGTGTCTTAAGTGTTTGCTTTTGGTTGGTCATGCTTTTGACATTGAAGCCAGTGAGCGGTTTTGCAAGCGAGCGTCAGCCTATTCAGGCACAAAGTGGGAATGCTTTTTTAAGTCCAGCCATGTTGGCGATGCAAAACGATCCCATGGCCAATCCCATCAGCCTTTGGCTGGACAAGGGCCAGGCCCTTTGGGCAAGCTCCGACACTAAGGCATCTTGTGCACAGTGTCATGGCGCCGTGGAAAAAAACAAGACCTTCGCAAGTCAATTTCCCAAATGGTCTGCCCCTTTGAAAAAACTGATCAATCTCGAAGATCAAATTATTCAATGCTCGGAAAGAACTTCGAAGCCTTACAAGAATTTAGAAGACCCCGATGTACTCGCCTTGAGTGCCCTTCTGCATCAACAAAGCAAAAATCAAACGATCTTGCTCAGACCCAACAACAAGCACAAAGAGGAATGGCAAAGAGAACTCCAAGCAGGCGCGGAACTTTTTATGCAGCGCATGGGCAGAATGAACTTGGCCTGTACGCATTGCCACGATCAGAACATTGGCAAGAGAATGCAGGCAGACATCATTTCGCCCGGCCACCCCACAGGCTTTCCCATCTTCAAAATGAGTTGGCAAAGCATGGGCAGCTTGGATCGGCGAATCCGTGCTTGCTACTCAGGTGTTCAAGCTGACATCCCACCAGCCGGCAGTCAAGATTTAAGACAGCTCGAACTTTTTTTAAAAATGCGCGCGGAAGGTTTGTCCATCGAGGGTCCTTCTTTAAGGCGCTAATCCAAGCCTTGCAATAACTGATGACCTCAGCTTGGACCCAACTCAGCCATTAGAAAAATTCTGTGTCGACTTCAGAGTTGGCCAGATCGTTGTAGCGGTTGCCCACCACCGTTTTTTCGTTGATGAGTCGGTCCAGTTGTTGAATGAGTTCTGGACTCAACTTGACATTGACTGACGCCAAATCGTCCAATAAATGCTCTACGCTGGTAGTGCCAGGAATGGGAATGATGTTGGGGTCTTTGTGCAGCAACCATGCCAAAGCCAATTGCGCAGGTGAGCAAGCAGCCTCTTTGGCCAGTTGTTGAAAGGGTGCCAACAATTTCAAATTGGCAGCATAATTTTCAGGTTCAAAGCGTGGCATCGATTTACGAATGTCTTTGGCATCGAACGCTTGCAGGTTCAACTCGCCACACAGAAATCCGCGCGCCACAGGGCTGAAGGCCACGAAGGTGGTGCCCAGTTCTTGGCAAGCTTTTAAAACGGCGATTTCAGGGTTGCGAGTCCACAATGAATATTCAGTTTGAACGGCTGTAATGGGATGCACCGAATGGGCTTTGCGCAAGGTTGCAGCGGAAACCTCTGACAAGCCAATGGTTTGAATTTTGCCCTGACGGACCAAATCACTCAGAGCGCCTACGCTGTCTTCAATGGGAACTTTCTTGTCCCAACGGTGCAAATAGTAGAGGTCGATGACATCTGTTTGCAGGCGCTTCAAAGCAGCCTCACAGGTACTGCGAATGGTTTCTGGGCGACCATCAATCACGCGCACCAACTTGCCATCGCCTTTGACATCAACACCCGTCATACCGCACTTGCTGGCCAGTGTGAATTTTTGACGGTGTTTCTTGAGGACCTGACCCACCAAAGTTTCATTGGTGCCAAAACCATACAAAGCGGCTGTGTCAAAGAAAGTAACGCCTTGGTCCAGGGCTGTTAAGAGGACTTTTTCTGCTTGCTCAAACGATACGGGCGCACCGTAAGCATGGCTAAGGTTCATACACCCCAAACCAATTTCACTGACTTGAAACGGTCCCAACTTTCTATTTTTCATGTTCAACCTTCATGATTTATGCGCGAGCTTGCTGCGTCCATTTTGGCAGAGGTGCCGAACGATGCAAAACATCTTGATGCAACCAAATGGCGCTCTTGCGGGCACGTTCAGCCACCGTTTCTAGTGGCAATTGTTGATAGTCGTCATTGAACACTTCAAAGCTGTAATCGCCGCGATATCCAATTCGCTCCATGCGCAGAACCAAATCGGCCAACTGCTCGCTGTGAACACCTTCACCTGGAAAGACACGGAAGGTTCGAGCGGTGGTCATGCGTTCTTCAAAAGTGGGCGTTTCGTGCCACATGAAATCTGACAGCTGCGCTAGAAAAATGCGGTCTGCGTCAATGTCTTCAATGTCATCCAACGATGAGTTGGCCGCAAAAATGTGAAAGGAGTCAATGCCAATGCCTAAATTAGGGCAATCAGCTCTGCAAACCACATCCCAGGCCGTGGTGAATTCATTCACGGTTCGTCCCCATGAAAGCCCTTCATAGGCCACCTTGATGCCCAAAGGCAGGGCCATCATGGCCAGTTTTTTGAGATCTTTGGCAATCAAGTTCAAGTCATCGGTGGCATGACGCGACGTTGAGGAACAAGCCAGTAAGACCTTGCTGCCAGTGGCCGCGCACATTTCTAACATGGACTTGGCAATGTCCACTTTGTAACTGTGCAAGTGGCCAGACAAGCCTTCAAAGTCTCTCAAAACTTGAAACCCGGTGGGCCGAAGTCCGCTGTCCTCAACCGCCTTGACGGCGGCCTTGACGCCGCCTGGATGGCCCACCAAGTCGCGGGCCATTAACATCACTTGAGAAAAGCCAGC
>JACCDX010897457.1_pt1 | contig 26551 bp, 32 predicted proteins | sample 7449681 | NCBI WGS metagenome assembly JACCDX01 (sample SAMN15323450, study PRJNA562643) | freshwater metagenome | isolation source: river surface water | place: USA:Blue River Watershed | collected 2017-08-18
CTGCGCCATGAAGCTTCTCTTCTTTGCACTGTTATTCGTCGAGCCCAAAGACGTCGTGGGACTTTTGTTTCCACCGTAAGTTCGTTCAGCTCACAGCGACTTCGCCAACACCATGCCGGAAGCAGTCTTCGAACTCTAGCAGCTCTTCTTGAAAATCGCCTACCGGTTCTGCGTAAGCTTCTTTTTTCAGGAATCTCTAGACCTTCTGTTTTTGCTGATGCTGAATCTCGTCCGGCCGTTTTTCTAGGTGTTGAGTCGCTCCGAACTTCTCACGGCTCTTCGCTAGAGTCTCTTGCCCATTCGTTTGCACTTCGTTTCCATTCGTACGGGACGAAGGCTTATGCTCGTTTTGGTGTTGTACACGCTTCTGTAGGGAGTCTAGCTGCTGCTGCCCTTGCGCTACGTGCTCCTCGCCGTGTTGCAACCCCGTTTTCATCTGCAAAAGGTCCATTTCCATCAAGTCTGATTACTGTTCAACATGATGGAGTTTCTGCTCGTCTACAGGCGTCTCCTTTCCTGTCGTCCGCATCGAATCTTACCCACATCCACACAGGGACTCATCGACCTTCTCGACGCCTTTCAACAAATACCGCTCTTCTTCCTCTTCCAAGTCTATACGAGCAGAAGGGTCATAGAGTTGTCCTTGAAGGTCCAGGTGGGCGTATTCGTAACCACTCTGTCACTACAACACGCCCCACAGATACCCGCAGTCTTGAAGTTCTCTGGTCTGCACTCTGCCGTAGAGGATCTGATTCAATTTGAGATCGTTGGTCTGATGGTCTGGGTTTCCTTTTTTCTGAATTCCCAGCAACCCTTTCCGAGCGCACTCTGCCTTCATTTGCTCTATCTTCCTCTCTTTGCGCAGGTCAACCTGTTTACATTGAAGCTGCAAAGTTTGGACCAACCGTATCTGATCCTTATTTTTCAGATCCAATTAGCCGTCACTCCCCAACTAGAGGTGAGTGCTCTCTTTTTCTTCACGAACTGGATACGGCCTTTTCTCGTGAAAGATTGTTTTTTTTTATTTTATTCTTTTTCCCTTCTCTTCCAATGATTCAAGTTCAAAGTTGACTAAAACCAAGTGATAATTCAGGCGCGCGCTCCGTTGAGTGCATTCGTGCTCTCGGCGGTCTTCAACGCCAATTTGCTTTTCCTGGAGACTACATTCTAGTGTCTGTAAAGCGCCTACGTCTTGTTCGTAAAGTAAAAGTTGGTGAAGTTCATAGGGCTCTCCTTCTTCGTTCTCGAAAAGAGGTTCGTTTTCTTGATGGTACATCTAGCCGTTCAGAAGCTAATTCTGTTATTCTGAGGAATCGAAAGAGGCGTGTCCTTGGTACTCGTTTTTTTGGCTGAGCTTCTCGACGTCTTCGCCGCAAAAAGTTTACCCGCATTCTTCTACTGTGCGGTCGCCATGTAGTTTAAATTTAAAATGTCCAACCCTTCCGTTCCTCTTGTTCGTCTCTCCGAGCATTTTAAATCAGTCGCCCCGCTCCATCAGGCAACCCTTTTTCCATACACCAATTCTCTTAGACGCCCGTCATTCACGAAAGCAACAGTAGCTTTTTCTTTCCGCTCTATTGATTTTCAAAAAAAGCGAGCCCTTCCTTTTTTTATTGCAATTGAGCTTCTGACTCAACAAAAGTGCGTTGCATCCCTTGCCCGTCGTAACGTTCTGGCCTGGAAAGTACGTAAAGGTAGGCTCGTAGGTTGCCGTGTGACCCTTCGCCGCGGCAGCCTTTTTGCTTTTCTTGATACACTTCAACTTGCTCTACCACGTAGAGAAAAGCTTGCGCCGCCTAGTTGAATTAGCTGGAGAGAGCGGATTCTTCGTTCAGCAGTCGAACGCCGTTCCCACGAACGCCAGAGAATCTTTGAGAATCGCCCCTGGGCCCTAAACGCTCTTCGTGCTCAGCTAAAAAACTTCCAGTCCCCAACTAGCGTCACTTTTTCTCTAGGCGAGCTGGTTCTTCTGTACCCTATTGAAAGGGGTCTTGGTCTCCATCCTGACGTTCGTCGAAGAAGACTAACCGTTTCTCTTTCTTCTCGACCAAGAGAAGAGCGATATTTTCTGTTTCGCTCTGCAAAACTTCCTGTTGTGTAGTTTTTGTATCTGTAGCTCAATGGATAGAGCGTCGGACTACGGATCCGAAAGTTGAAGGTTCGACTCCTTCCAGATATGTTTAAGGGAATAGTTCAATGGTAGAACAGTGATCTCCAAAGTCACATGTTGAGGGTTCAAGTCCTTCTTCCCTTGCGTCTATTGTTAAATGAAACACTACACACATCCCTTCCCAGCCCAAACACTTCTTCAAGCAAAAGACGGAAGCACAGTAGCAAAACAGTGACTTTACTTTCGATCATCCGTGCTTCTCGATGATTCCACAAAGGTATGGCAAACACTTTGTGCATCTGGAAAGCCTCAACTAGCAAAAACTTTTTCTGGACGAACTGATCACACCAAAGCCCTTTCCAGCCTTTACCGTCGTCGAGTTGAACGTGCTTTTCTAAAATCTCTGTAATGCCTACATATTCCCAACTTTCATCTCATAAAACCCATCGCCGCCGCCCCACCAAGCAACGTGCAGCAGCTGTTCCTGCACTTGGAGGTGCTCCTCAAAAAAAAGGGGTTTGCAGAAAACTTGTTACCCGTACACCAAAAAAGCCAAACTCTGCTATTCGTAAGCTGGCCCTTATTCGCCTGTCAAACCGTCGCCGAATCTACGCGTATCTGCCTGGAGAAGGAAAACACAGTCTTCAAGAGCACTCCGTTGTCCTTGTTCGTGGGGGTCGAGTTAAAGACCTTCCTGGAATTAAATACAAAAGAATTCGAGGTGTTTACGACTTTGAGGGTCTTAAAGGTCGAACAAAGGGGCGGTCTAAATACGGAACAAAACGTGCTGTTTCTCTCAAATAATTTTTCTTTTTCGTATGCAAGTTCTCATTAATCTTCTCGCTTTTCTCGGGGCTATTGTTCCCCTTCTTCTGTCTATTGCATTTTTTACTCTTTACGAACGTCAAATTCTGGCTGCTCTTCAACGTCGCCAAGGACCTAATATCGTCGGTTTCTACGGTCTATTTCAACCTCTTGCCGACGGTCTAAAACTATTTATCAAGGAGTCGATTGTACCTAAGAGTGCTAATCTTCTTCTCTTTCTTCTGGCCCCGGTTGTTACATTCGGTCTAGCAAGAGCTGGATGGGCTGTTGTTCCTCTTGGTGAAGGTAGAAGACTTGTTGATTTTCGACTTGGTAGACTTTATCTTTTCGCTATCTCATCACTTTCAGTCCACTCGGTTATTAGAGCAGGTTGGTCTAGCAACTCGAAGTATGCTTTTCTTGGGGGTCTTCGTTCTGCCGCGCAGAGAATTTCGTACGAAGTTTCAAGAGGAGCCACTCTCGTTTCTCTTCTACTTCTTTCTGGCTCTCTAAACCTTTCAACAATTGGAGAAAGCCAAACAGAACTTTGGTTTGGAGCCCCTCTTCTACCTATTTTCGTACTTTTTTTCATTACGACACTTGCTGAAACAAATCGGCACCCTTTTGACCTTCCCGAAGCTGAAGCTGAGCTTGTTTCAGGTTACAACGTTGAGTATTCGGCTAGAGGGTTTGCTCTTTTCTTCCTGGCTGAGTATTCAAACATTATCCTTAGATCAAGCCTCAGTGGTCTTCTTTTTCTAGGAGGAGGTCACAGTGATTTCCCGCTTTTTGGTTTTCTGATTCCTTCAAGTGTTACTTTTGCACTTAAGACAAGATTCTTTATTACCCTTTTTGTTCTTGTTCGTGGTACCCTTCCTCGTTATCGTTACGATCAGCTAAGACGTCTAGGATGGAAAGTCTTCCTACCGCTTTCTCTGGCTTTCCTTGTTAGATATGCTGCAATCATTCTATCGAGAAACGGAGTTGTTGAGCTTGTTCGTTAGTTATTTTGTTTCAATGTCTTCTCTTTTTACTTCTAGAGACCTTACTCTTCTCGTCGCCTTTCTTGGTGCTCTTGGACTTCTTGTCAACAAGCGCCACCTTCTTCTATCTGTTATCTGCATTGAAAGAAGGTTTTATGGTCTAAACCTTTTTCTCGTTGTTCTCTCTCTATACCTGGACGATAGACTTGGTCAGATTTTTGCTCTGTTCGTTCTTACTCTAGCAGCTGCTGAATCTGCGCTCGCCCTCGCTCTTCTAAGAGCTTATTTTCAGGTTTACTCAAACATTCTTCTTCGTAACGAATAATGAATACATCTTCTGCCCTTTCCTATCCGACAATTCAAGCAGAGCTTCTTAACAAAATTACACAGCTAGTTCCTTCTACCCTTACCGGCGTTGCTAGCGGAGAGCCTTTTGTTAAAGTTTCCCCAGCCCACCTGATTCCTCTCCTAACAATTCTGAAAGACCACACTGGTAGAGAGTTTACTCAACTTAGAGATATTACTGCAGTTGACAATCCAGAGCGTAAACATCGTTTTGAGGTTGTGTATTCACTTCTCTCTGTTCGAACTGCGCAGCGCCTCGCCGTTCTAGTTTCAGTTGCTGAAGGAGAGTCCCTTCCGTCTGCTACCTCTCTGTATGCATCTGCTGGTTGGTACGAACGAGAACTTTGGGATAGATTTGGAGTAGTTATCACAGGACATCCTGATCTTCGTCGTAGACTTACTGACTACGGATTTCGTGGTCACCCACTTCGTAAAGATTTCCCTGTTACCGGTTACACAGAAGTTCGATATCATGACGGAACAAAACGCATTGTTTACGAAGGTGTCAGTCTTGCTCAGCAATATCGTCTCTTTACTCTAGATAGCCCTTGGAGTACTGTTTAGTTTTTTGTCCTCTTCGTCTAGTGGTTAGGACATCACCCTTTCAAGGTGGTAACGCGGGTTCAAGTCCCGTAGAGGATACACATATTAAAAATTAATACAATGGCACACGCTGCTTCATTTTCTTTTCTTTTTACACCACTAGAACAGTTCGATAATGTTCGTTGGCTGTCTCACGAAGTTCTGGACACTCTTGCCCCTCTCACTCTGTTTACACTTGAAGGGGAAAGAACACCGTGAGAAAGATACACAACTTCACTAACAGAAACTTCAGCTTTTTCCGACCGCAGATTCTCCGAACACAGGGGGATTTTTATTGTAGTCGCACTGCTGCTCGCTTTTTTCCGTTTTCCTGTTCTTCTTAACTATTTTGAACTGGCAACTGGGCATTTTTCAGGTTGGTTTTTCCTCGCTGCTGTGTTTGTCCTGACAGGCGGATTTTTCACTGTTTGGTTTGCTGATTTTGCTTACCCAACAACATCCCTCCGTTGGCACACAGTTCTTCCAACTTTTGCTCCCCAAATCGATATTTCTTTTTCGATTGATGAAACTAGAATTTCCCTCCTTCTTGCCTTCTTCCTTCTTGGTGGCGGTGAGGATGACGAGGACGAAGATTTTATTCTTTCTGAACAAGGAGACCTTGAAGGCGCTGAAGATGTTATTGCTCCAAGATTCTTTAGCAACCTAGGTACAACAAGAGCTGAAAACAGCGGTCTTTATCTTAAGAGATGCGCTATTTTCTCCTTTATTCTTGCAAATAACCTTAGAGGTAGACTTCCTTATGCAGATACTGCCACTGCAAGCCTCGGACTTACTTTTTGAGTCGCAAGAGCTTCTTTCGGATCTCTCCTTGCGGTTAGAGTTAAGAAGCACGGGTTTTCTTACCTCCTTTCCCTGTTCAGACCATCAGGAACCCCGTTCCCTCTGCTCTTTCTTCTTGTACCAATCGAAGCCCTATCGTTTAGCTTCCGACTAGTCAGCCTTGCTGTTCGACTTTTTGCCAACAGAAGAGCAGGTCACACCCTTAGAAAGGTTCTCATTGGGTTTGCTTACACTTTCCTTACCCTCGGTGATCTTTATGCTCTTGCGTCCTTTCTTCCAAGTCTTGTTGTCTTTGTTCTGACATTTCTTGAAAGAGGGGTTGCTGCTGTTCAGGCTTACATCTTCACAACTCTGAGAAGAAGATACAGAAAAGATATTTATGTTGCCCACTAATAAACAAATGCCTCAACTTGATCTTGATATTCTTGAAGATTTCCTCTTTTTTGCTTTTGCGTCTTTCCTCCTCGGGTTTGGTGATGAAGAAACCGAAGAAAATGCTATTAACAGACAAACAGATGCTCATCTTGCGCAGTACTACCTTTCAACTCAAAAGAGACTGCGTGCGGAGACAGCTCTTCTTGTTAAGACGCCTCGTATTTCGTAGTAACTAATAACACTTTTTGGGAACATAGCTCAACGGTAGAGCGTCGGTCTTCTAAGCCGACGGCTGCTGGTTCAAGTCCAGCTGTTCCCATCTACAAAATTTAGGGGAAATGGCAGAGTGGTTGATTGCGCAGACCTGCTACGTCTGAGATAGGGGTTTCCTTATCCGTGGGTTCGAATCCCGCTTTTCCCGTTTTATAGGGTGCATAGCTCAGCTGGTAGAGCGCGAGATTCTTACTCCCGTGGTCACAGGTTCGATTCCTGTTGTGCCTATACTTACATTTTGTACTCACTAATAAACTAATGGCTGCCACTGCATCATCTTCATTTTCACCATTTGCCACACGTTGGCTTTTTTCTACTAACCACAAGGACATTGGAACCCTTTACCTTATTCTTGGTGCCTTTTCAGGAAGACTCGGAACAGCAAGATCCCTGCTGATTCGTAGAGAACTTGGAGGTACTGGAACCCAAATTGTTGCTGGAAACTATCAGCTGTACAACGTTATTATTACAGCTCACGCGTTTCTAAGAATTTTCTTCAGAGTTAGACCTATCCTTATTGGAGGTTTCGGTAACTGATTTGTACCTCTCAGAATCGGTGCACCTGACAGAGCGTTTCCTCGCAGAAACAACATCTCTTTTTGGCTCCTTCCTCCATCGCTGCTCCTTCTTCTTACATCTGCCCTAGTTGAAGGAGGTGCTGGTACTGGATGGACTGTGTACCCTCCGCTCTCTAGTATCCAAGCCCACTCTGGACCTTCAGTTGACCTTGCGATCTTTAGCCTCCACCTTTCCGGTGCCGGGTCAATCCTTGGTGCGATCAACTTCATTGTTACAATTTTTAACAGACGTGCTCCAGGTCTTTTTAGACACAAGCTCCCTCTGTTCGTCTGGTCAGTTCTTATTACAGCTTTCCTTCTGCTTCTTTCCCTCCCTGTGTTTGCCGGAGCAATTACCAGACTACTGACCGACCGTAATTTCAACACCAGCTTTTACGATCCTGCTGCTGGTGGAGACCCAGTCCTTTATCAGCACCTGTTCTGGTTCTTTGGTCACCCAGAAGTTTACATCCTTATTCTTCCAGGTTTCGGTATTGTTAGCCAGATTGTGTCTTCTGCTGCTCGTAAGCCTGTTTTTGGTTACCTCGGAAGAGTTTACGCTAGAGTTTCTATCGGTATTCTCGGATTCCTCGTTTGAGCTCACCACAGATACACCGTTGGTAGAGACGTGGATACTCGTGCATACTTTACTGCTGCAACCATTATCATTGCTGTCCCAACCGGTATTAAGATTTTCAGCTGGCTGGCAACAAGATACGGAGGAGCAACAGATAGATCTAAGCCAGCTGCTCTGTTTGCTGTTGGATTCGTCTTCCTTTTCACTGTTGGAGGACTGAGTGGTGTCGCCCTCGCTAATGCTGGTCTTGATATCGCTTTCCACGATACTAGAAGAGTCGTTGCACACTTCCACTACGTTCTTTCTAGAGGAGCTGTTTTCGCTATCTTCGCTGGACTTTACTACTGGTGGGAAAAGAGAACCGGTCTCCACATTCCAGAGCACCTCGGTCGTATCCACTTCTGGTCTAGATTTACAGGTGTTAATCTTACTTTCTTCCCAAGACACTTTCTCGGATATGCAGGAAGACCTCGCCGTATTCCAGACTATCCAGATGCTTTCCTAGGATGGAATCAACTTGCCTCAGTCGGATCATACCTTTCTTTTGCGTCGGTTGTTTTCTTCATCACTATTCTGTGAAGATCAACTTTTTCACGTTCAGCAAAGGTTGCTGCTCATTTGTTTTGAGCTTTTTGTAAAGTGACTCTGGTACTTTACAGCCTTATTTTAGCCTAAACAACAAATGCCTCTTTCTTTTTCTTTTCTTTCTCTTTCCCCTGCCCTTCCTTACCTCCTAATTCTTGCCCTCCCTCTTAGAGGTACCATTTTTGCTGGTCTAGGAGGTCGATGAATTGGTGGTGCTGGAGCTGCGCGACTAACTACTGCAAGAGTTGCCCTTTCTTGCCTGCTTTCTTATTACACTTTTCTTTCTGTCGGTCTTTCTGGTGAGTTTATCACCAGAAAACTTGCTCCATGAAGACTTACTGAAAGTCTGGAACTTTCTTGGGGTTTTCTAATCGACCCGCTCACATGCACAAGACTTATTGTTGTTACTTCAATTTCAACGCTTGTGCACCTTTATTCGACAGAATACAGATCTGAAGACCCGCATCTTCCACGTTTTAGAGCGTATCTTTCGTTCTTTACCTTTTTTAGACTTATTCTTGTTACTGCTGACAATTTTGTTCAAAGATTCGTTGGATGGGAAGGAGTTGGTCTTTGTTCTTATCTCCTTATTAACTTCTGGTTCGCTCGTCTTCAAGCGAATAAGGCTGCTATCAAAGCAAGGGTCCTAAATCGTATTGGGGATAGAGGCCTTTCTCTCGGTCTTTTTACTCTGTTTTGAGTTGCTGGAAGTCTTGATTACGCTACTGTCTTTTCCCTAGCACCTTCAAGACAGGAAACCCATCTTTCCCTTCTCGGCTACAATGTTCCTGTGCTTGAAAGGGTCGGGATTTTTCTTACAATTGGTGCAGTTGGTAAGTCAGCCCAAATTGGTCTCCACACTTGGCTACCGGATGCGAGAGAAGGTCCAACACCAGTCTCTGCTCTTATCCACGCCGCAACCAGAGTTACAGCGGGTGTTTTCCTTCTTTGCCGATGCTCGCCTATTCTTGAATTTGCACCTAGAACTTCTTTTGTTCTCACTCTCCTTGGAGGAAGAACCGCTTTCCTAGCTGCGACAACAGGCCTTCTTCAGAACGATCTTAAGCGCGTCATTGCGTATTCTACCTGCTCTCAGCTTGGTTACAGAGTTTTTGTTCTGGGTCTGTCGGGGTATTCAATTGCTAGATTTCACCTTACAACACACGCCTTTTTCAAGGCTCTTCTCTTCCTCGGCGCAGGTTCTGTTATCCACGCTAGAGCCGACGAACAAGACAGACGTAAGAGAGGGGGTCTTGTTAAGATCCTCCCTCTTACTTACACAGCAAGAAGGGTAGGTTCCCTGGCTCTTAGAGGATTCCCATTCCTCGCTGGTTTTTACTCAAAAGATAGAATTCTGGAAATTGCGCGAGGAAGCAGTGAATTTGCGCTTGAAGGTCGCTTTGCGTACACACTCGGAGCGATCGCTGCGTTTTTTACCGCTTTCTATTCAAGACGACTAACTGCCCTTACGTTTCTTGGATCAAAAGGAAGTGAAGCGCAAGGTTTTCGTAGTTCTTACGAGCACGCTCATGAGCCTTCATGGCCTAGAGCTACTCCACTTATTCTTCTAAGCTTTGCTAGCCTTGTTGTTGGTTATCTACTTCGAGACAGAAGGGTAGGTGTTGGGACCGATTTTTGAGGAGGTTCCATTTTTACACGACCTTCCCGAGCGTTTCTCCTTCCTGCCGAATTTCTTGATGCTGAAGTTAAGAGAATCCCCCTCTTTCTATCGGGATTTGGTGCCCTCCTTGCCCTTGTTGTTTACACACAGTTTCCTTCTTATCTTTTTAGACTAAAGGAAGACGTTGTAGGTCGTTCTCTTTACACAAGACTTAACCGCAAATGAAGATTTGATAAGGTGTACGCCCATTACGTTGCAGCACCCCTGCTTGTATCTGCGTATGCACACACTTACCAACAAAGAGATCGCGGGCTGCTGGAGTTTTTTGGTCCAAACGGACTAGCCCGCGAAGTAGACTCTCTGAGCCGAACTTCGACTTCAAGATCCAGAGGTCTCGTTTTTCGTCCCCTCACACTCCTCTTCCTTACCCTTATTGTAGCTTTCGCCTTTGTTGGAAGATGACCCGCCCTTCTTCCTTGGGTAGATCCGATTAGTGTTTTTGTTGTGTTCGCTGCTCTTGCGGTTGTTTTTTCGTTCTAATTTTTTACGGGTATCCGTTAATGGTAAACGGTCTGCCTTCCAAGCAGAAACTATGGGTTCGAGTCCCATTACCCGTATTCAAGCTAATGCCTTTTAATCAGCAAACGCCAACCCCTTCAAACCCTACTGTTTCAATCTACCAGAGATGAAACAAGCGAAACTCGATCGGACTAGCAAACTCCTCGTCGAATCCCGCGCTTGTAGCAAGCTCACACGATGCCAAAACTGTAAAAACAGCCATCTCGGTTCTAACTCCCCAAGTCGCCTTTGCCAGCTACCGACCAACCAATGGCTACCCTTCAAAGCAGCCTGCTGCGGAGCTAGCCTCTTCATCCGCAACAGCTCAACGAAGGGTTGCCTACTTTATTCGTCGAGGGAACAAAGCACGTAGGGAGTCTCTGTTTCGATCTCTTTGAACGTCGACAAAACGAAAAGTTTCCGTTTTTCAAAAATACCAAAAGTACACAGGACGTCCTCAGTCAAAACAGACCAACATTTGAAGTTCAAATTCTGTACCTGCTTTTGAACCAAACGCTTCCGGTTTTGTTGCTTTTAAAGTTCAGCGAAACTGAAATCAGGCGAGAAGAAAACGCGGTTTTGTTCAAGAAAAGCAAAATGTTTCAAATCTTTTTGATTCAGCTGCGGCATCCCATGAAAATACGGAAAGAGGTACAGCGTTCTCTATTCGTACTTTTTCTCTTGCCGCAACCCCTTATGTAAATCTAGTAGGACGTCGCCGAGGGCGCCGAACCGTCTACAAAGTTCGAACCCTAAGCCGCAGTCGCGGGCAGCGACAAAGCCTGATTGCTCTTGCTAACACTAGACACTCAGGTGGAGCCGCGTCAAAGCCCTTTGTTGAGCGTTTTAAAAAGCAAAGATCCGCTATCCTGACACCTGCTGCAAAGGACCGAAAGGGCGGTTCAAGTTCAGCAAACCCCCTCCGCGATAAGCGCGATGAGCTGCACCAAAGTGCCTTTGCAAACAGGCCTCAGCATTGGCGACGAAACGACTAAACAAGTTTCATCGCGCCTTTTACTCTATTAGCGATACTTAGAGTGGCTTTTATCCTTTCTAGCTCAGTTGGTTAGAGCATGCGGCTGTTACCCGCAGAGTCGTCGGTTCGAATCCGACGAAAGGAGAATCAAAACCTTACGGCGTAAGGGGAATTCCTAGGTCGAAATGGTGGACGTAAAAATTACGAAAGTGCAGGCAGACTTTTGGTTGAAGCCTGCGTATCCATCGAGAAAACTCCCCCTTTAGGGGAAAACCGACTCAGCCAAGTGAAACATCTCAGTAGCTGAAGTGGGAACAAATCAACGGAGATTCCGTAAGTAGTGGTGAGCGAACGCGGATTCAAGGCGACTGGTGTCGTAGATAAACTTTGCTCAATGCAAGCACAACAAACACTGAAAGATGGGCGGGTATCCCCCGTTCTGACAATCTGCCTCAGAAGGTGCAAGCCCTGTAGGTTATTGAAGTGTTTAATTTGATCAAACCTACGTTGCATCAGTAAGTACATCGAGGGCCGCAACCTTGATGGAAGATTGGAGGACCACCTTCAAAGCCAAAACCCAAATTTCGAACCGATAGCGAACGAGTACCGTGAGGGAACGGTGAAAAAGACCCTGTAACAGGTGTGAAAAGCGCATGAAACCTTGCGCCTACTCCCAAAGGCTGCTTTGCAGTTGCATTAGCTATTGCAAAGTTCCCTTGTACCTTTTGCATAATGGGCCCGTCACTATCCTTACCGAGCAAGCAGAATCCAAAAGGAGGATGCGTAGCGAATGCGAGTCCGAAGCCTTCAGGCCCTAGAAATAGGAGGGCGTTAAGTTCGGTAACGATGACCCGAAGCCGAGTGATCTACTCATGGCCAGGTTGATGCTTGCCAGAGATGGCCGCTAAGGACCGAACCCACGTTTGTAGCAAAAAACGGGGATGAGCTGTGGGTAGGGGTGAAAGGCTAATCAAACTCGGTGATAGCTGGTTCTCCGCGAAATCTATTGACGTAAAGCTTCGTATGAACAGACACAGGTGTAGAGCTCTCAGCGGGTGCGGGCCGCTTCTCGCGGTACCAAGCCCATGGAAACTGCGAAGACTGTGTTAGCTGATTTCAGCTATGACATACGGAAGTCAGTCCCTGGGTGCTAAGGTCCAGGGACAAGAGGGAAACAGCCCAGACCGATCGCCAAGGTCCTTTAGCCTCCTCCCAGTGAGAAAGGAGACTTCACGTGCGTGACAGCCAAGAGGTAGGCTTGGAAGCAGCCACCCTCGAAGGATCGCGTAACAGCGCAATGGCCTAGTTGTGCGTGAGGCTCCGAAAATGGAGAGGGACTTTCAGAGGAGGCACCGCAGCGTCGGGTTTAACAGAACGGTAGCGGAGCGCAAAAAACTAATCTCCACTTTTTGAAAAAACTGTGGGGCAGTTTTTTGCTGATTTTGCGGGCATGAGTAACGACAAGTAAGGACGCGAATCCTTACCGCCAAAAGTTCACGGGTTTCAAAGGAATGATCGACGACTTTTGAATAAGACGGCCCCTAACAGACCTTGCGAACGCAAGCACTGGATGGGAAATCCTTTAGCAAATTTCTACTCGATCTCACTACCATCTGCACCATTTTTATACGAGTTAAGTGTTGCAGCCGCATTGAGCAAGAAGTACATGAGTGTAGCTAAAGACCGTACCTAAATCCGACACAGGTGGACAAGTTGAATAAACTACGGCGCGCGAGAGAAGTAGGAAGAAGGAACTCGGCAAATTGGCTCTGTACCTTCGGAAGAAGGAGCGCCTAGACGGCAAGCGTTAGCTATGTCGTTCAAGGTTCCAATAAAGAGGAGGGGGCGACTGTTTACTAAAAACACAAGTCTCTGCAAACGCGAAAGCGAACGTAGAGGGACTGACACCTGCCCGGTGCTGGAAGGTGAAGGAAATTTGTTCACGCAAATTCCCGAAGCCCCAGCAAACGGCGGCCGTAACTCTGACGGTCCTAAGGTAGCGAAATTCCTTGTCGGGTAAGTTCCGACGTGCATGAATGGTGTAACGACTTCCTCACTGTCTCCTTCCTATTCTCGGTGAAATTGAAATGTCCGTGCAGATGCGGACACCCTATGGCTAGACGGAAAGACCCTGTGCACCTTTACTCGATCCTTCTAGGGAGATCGACGAGGCGGTGTGTAGAGTAGGTGGTAGCTTAGAATGTGCTGTTGTTTTCAATAGTACAGAGCGCCCATGAAACACCACCCTCCTCCTCATTCTTTCTCTAACCCGTTCGGGGACACTGGAAGGTTGCCAGTTTGACTGGGGCGGTCTCCTCCAAAAGAGTAACGGAGGAGCGCGAAGGGGGGCTCCAAGTAGATACCCTACTTTGGGAGCGCAAGGGTAAATGCCCCCTTGACTGCAAGGCAGACATGCCGCGCAGAGATGGTTAGGTGCTTTTGCGTCTAACTGTCGGACCTAGTGATCCGAGGGTCTCGTGTGGAAGAGCCATCGCTCAACGGACAAAAGGTACGCCGGGGATAACAGGCTGATGATCTTTGAGAGCTCCTATCGACGAGATCGTTTGGCACCTCGATGTCGGCTCATCACATCCTGGAGCTGTAACCGGTTCCAAGGGTTTGGCTGTTCGCCAAGTAACGTGGTACGCGAGCTGGGTTTAGACCGTTGTGAGACAGGTCGGTCCCTATCTACCATAGGCATTGTGCAAGTGCTAGGTGCTGACTCTAGTACGAGAGGACCGAGAAAGGGTGCCCTCTGGTGTCGTGGTTGTAATCTCGATTGCAGCGCCACGTAGCTACGGTACTTCGAAAGAACCGCTGAAGGCCTCTAAGCGGGAAATTGACCTTAAGATTGCTTGCACTGTGTGTTGTTTGTTCAGCACACGCGGGCGTGGAAGACTCCCACGTAAATAGGCGCCAGGTGAAAAGCCCGTAAGGGCCAGCCACTGGTTGAAGCTGAGGCGTCCTACTGACCGCTTATTTTGATTCTTGTATTTCCTACGCTGTTTGCGTAGGCTAGCGCTTGCGCACTTGTGCGAAGTTGCTCCGCATCTCTTGATGCAAAAAACCTTTTTTATTTTTTGTTCTTCACTAGCAAGATCGGTTTTTGCTTCAATCAGACTTCTGTTTGCTTATCCCGATCCTTTCCTGAGTTTCTTTTTTCCTTCCCCGATTTTTAAATCAGATTTTTCGTTTAGAATTAGGGATCCTCAGCAGTTTACAGCTGCAATGGTGTGGGGTAGGCTAACATTCACCACTTTTGCTTCAATCCTCTGGGGACTTGTTGTTTCGACTCTGTGTTGGGTGTCGGCCTTCAGTCGTCTTGAAAAAAACACTGTACAAGCTGTTTGGCTTTGGCTCGTCTACACCTGTAGTATTTCTGTCTGCAGATGGCGTTGGGACTTTTGTGAGCTTCCCCTTACTTACGCAACTGCTGGTTCAGGTCTTCGAGATCTTTCCTTTTTCCTTAGAAATGCACAGGGCGACTTTTCGGACCTCTGCAAAGCCTTCAGCTTTGTTTCCGTCTGTAGGTGCTTTCTTCCGTTTGCTAGAAATTCAGTTCTAGCTTCGTATTGGCGTGTCCTTTTTCGGCTTGTTTTTATTGTCTTTGTTCTTTTTTTCTTTGGAGGCAACGGCAACAGTTTCGATTTTTGGCTTCTTGTCGTCTCCATTTTCTGTTTTGAACTAAGGTTTTTTGTTCAAACTGTCTTCCATATAGTTTACAAATATAAATTTCGTTAATGCACCCCCTCTCTTCAAGATTCCTTACAATTTCGCAAGCTCTGCGTGCCGGCCGCCCTTCAGTTTCTTTTTCAGGATCGCAACTTTCCAAAAGAAACTCAAGACACCGTCAGATTCTAAATACCCTCGCTCGCGAAGGGTTTTTTGCGTCAGTTACGCTTCAGAAAACTAGTGCTGGGCTCGCCCTTGTCGTGCGCTTTTCGTATACTCCTCAAGGCCTCCCGGTTCTGCGTCGTAGATATGCAGTTTCAACACCAGGCCGACGCATCTATCTTTCTTCTGCTTCTCTTTGACAGTCACGAGGTCACCAAGGCATTTTTCTTGTCAACACCCCTGCAGGTGTTCTAACGGATGTTGAAGCTCGCCGCCAAAATCTTGGTGGAGAGGTTCTAAGAGGTATCGTATTGTGCTGTTTACTTTGGTAAAATCTTTATTTAATGCTATCTGTTCCAATTCCCCACTCACTAATCCTTTCAATCGGCCCTTCTCATCTAAAAAGAGAAGGACCTCACGGATCATTCCTAACTCCTACAGGAGACCTTCAACTTCGCCTTCTTGAAACGTCAGCAGGTCGCCGACTTTTTATTCAAGCGCTTGAAACTGAGCCACAAAAAACATCCTATGTCCGTTCCTTTCTTGCATTTCTGGCGGCTCGTAGACATGGTCTCGCCTATGGCTACCGTCGCCGCCTCCGCCTTGTAGGAGTTGGGTTTCGCGCTTCTTCGCTGTCTCCTGCCTCTACGGCACTAAAGCTTGGGTACAGTCACGAACTAGTGGTCAACGCTGCGTCTTCGTCCAGTGTTGCGTCCAAACACAACCTTAATCTACCTGACGGTGTTTCGCTGCAACCCTCCCGCCTAGATGGCCGTTCAAAAGGTACCCTTCTTCTTCTTGAAGGTTCTGATCTTTCCACTGTCAATCAAGCGGCAGCAAAAGTACGATCTCTTCGCTATCCTGACCCTTACAAAGGAAAGGGTGTTCATTACGATCGTGAAGTCCTCAAACTAAAGAAGGGTAAGGGGGATCGTTAGTAATTGTTTCTTCATTTGACTGTTTCTTTTTTGTACGACAGTTAGACTATTTGCTTTGAACTTAAAGTCAAAGCGCAAAGCCGGAATCCTTTGTTTTAAATGATTTTTAATGCACATTTTTGTTCAGCCCGTTTTGCGGTGCTATTCGCGTTCGCGATGCAAAAATGTAGATTGATATTGTGGGTTTGATCCTGGCTCAGTATGAATGCTAGTAACACGCTTGACACATGCGAGTTGAACGGTTTGTAGTTTTTTTAATTAAAAGCTTAAAACAGTAGCGCACGGGTGCGTAATACGTCTGTTGAATGGTCTAAGGTGGGGCGAAGTAGTACAAGTGCACTTGCACTTGCATAGCGAATTCCCCATGCGTTGCAGTTTCTGCAACTCTCTGCCGTGAGGTAGTTTTTCAAAGGCAAATTAAGGTTTGTCGCCTTAGAGTTTCTAGACGCAGGCTCAGGTTGTTGGAAAGGTAAAAGCTTTCCAAGCCGAAGACCCTTTGTCGATCTTAACGGATGATCGGCCACATGGGGACTGAGACAAGGCCCCAACGTTTATACGGCAGCAGTGTGGAATCTTGGGCAATGGGGGAAACCCTGACCCAGCGATGTTGCGAGGGCGAAAACGACTGTAAATGGTAATGGGTCGTAAAGCTCTGTCATCAGGGAAGATTATGACGGTACCTGAAGAAGCTAGCTCCGGCCAACCTCGTGCCAGCAGCCGCGGTAATACGAGGGGAGCAAGTGTTATACAGTCAAACTAGGCGTAAAGGGTTCTGCGGCGGAGTAATGAGAGATCTTCAGACATACGGTGGTTGTTACCCATCTGCATGAAGATGACCATTTCTCTTAGTGTTATGTAGGGGTTGGAAGGACTCCGCGCAAAGCGTTGCAATGCGATGACCCGCGGGGGCCAACCAGTAGAGAAGTCGTCCAACTAGACATGACAGACGCTTAGGAACAAAAGCATGGGAAGCAAATGGGATTAGAGACCCCAGTAGTCCATGCCCTGACCAATGGGAAATATTTGTTGCTACTATTAGCAGCAAACAAGCTAACGTGAAATTTCCCCGCCTGAGAAGTACGGCCGCAAGGTTGAAACTCAAAGGAATTGACGGGGGCCTTTTGCAAACGGTGGAACATGTGGTTTAATTCGATGATCCGCGCATAACCTTACCTGCTTCGACAAGGTGTTGCATGGCTGTCGTCAGTCCGTGTTGTGAAATGTGTTCCTTTTTAGGACCTAACGGACACAACCCTCGCGAGCTGTTGCTACAGAACTTAATTTTAGGCTTCCTAAACACTAAGTTTTGGCACTCTGCTCGACGATGCAGGAACTGTTGGTATGGTAGTCAAACTTCGGTTTGTCCGAGTAACGACAGGCCTGCACGGAAGCTTGGGGACGAGGTCAAGTCGTCATGGCCCATATAAGCAGGGCTACGCATGTGTTACAAGGAAGGTGCCAATGAGAAGCAAATGGGTGACCAAGAGCAAATCTCAGAATCGCTTTCGTAGTACAGATTGGAGGCTGCAACTCGCCCTCCATGAAGGCGGAATCGTTAGTAATCGTGGATCAGCACGCCACGGTGAATGGTTTGAGGCCTTGTACACACCGCCCGTCACGTCAGGGAAGGGAAAGTGGCCTGAAGGGTCTCATTAGCGTTCTTTTCGCAATTCGGTTTTGATTTAATCAATCGATTTGCTGTTTTTTGCTTATGCACCTGATTGACATTTTCCTAACCGTGATGAAGTCGTAACAAGGTAACCGTAGGGGAACCTGTGGTTGAATCGAGATTTTCTAGTTTAGGCCATTCCGGGTCTTTTTGAACACTTTGTGTTCGTCGGGGTGTCGCATAGTGGTCTAGTGCGTCTGCTTTGGGTGCAGAATACCGGGCGTTCGAATCGCTCCACTCCGATCTTTTTTACAAATGGCACTTGCTCCTGCTGCTCTTCCTTTTGGTAAGAAGGTTACTCTCCACCCTTACCACATTGTTAACCCAAGCCCATGGCCTCTGGTTGTTGCTTTTACAGCCTTTTTCCTGGTTCTTGGTCTCGTTCTCTACAGACATTCGTTTACTCTCGGATTTACACTTTTTTCTCTGGGACTATCTGCTACTGTTAGAAACGCTACTTTTTGATGACGCGATATCGTTCGTGAAGCTACTTTTGAAGGTCACCATACACGTTCTGTTCAAGCTGGACTTCGTTTTGGTAGAGTTCTTTTTATCGTTTCTGAAATTAGACTCTTTGTCGCCTTTTTCTGGGCCTTTTTCCATGCTAGCCTTAGCCCTAGCCCATCAATTGGTGCTGTTTGACCACCACAAGGTATTGAAGTCATCAGCCCTTGGCTTATTCCTCTTCTGAACACACTTCTGCTCCTAACTTCAGGTGCTTCTCTTACTTGATCTCACGCGGCTCTTCTAGGGGGATACCGTCAAGAAGCTAGAACTGCTCTTGTTCTTACTCTTATCTTTGCAACCTTCTTTACCCTGTTTCAAGGATACGAGTACGTTAATGCTCCTTTCACAATCGCAGATGGTGTTTACGGATCAACCTTTTACAGACTAACTGGTCTTCACGGTGCCCATGTCTTCATCGGAACCATTTTTCTAGCTGTGTCTCTTTACCGTAGAGCTCGTCACCACTACACCGTAACCACACACATTGGTTTTGAATGCGCTGCTTGGTATTGGCACTTTGTTGACGTTGTTTGGATTTTCCTTTTCCTTGCGGTTTACACTTGGGGAGAAGGTGTTTAGTTTTTTTGCTTTACGCATTTTGGTAAAGTTATCGTTAATGGCTCTTGTTCTCTACGGTCGACCACTTCCTTCAAACAAAACCGTTCTTCATGCTCTTCCTCTCCTTTTTGGTCTTGGCTTTTCGCGTTCTCGTGAAATTTGTCGCACACTTGGTTTTCCGCCAGCTCTGCGCGTTGCCGAACTTACAGCCGTCCAAGAAGCCGCACTTGCTCGTCTTCTTAAGGATCAGTATACGGTTGCTGGTAAACTTGAAGAACAGCAGAAGCTAGATGTTCAACGTTATAGGGCCAACGGTTCACAGCACGGCTATCGTCTCCGAACTGGTCTACCAGTTCGTGGGCAACGAACCCATTCAAACGGAAAAACTGCTCGTCGTTTTCGTTCGTATGGCGGTTCTGGCCTTTCTCGGTAATTTAGATAGGTGGCTGAGTGGTCGAAAGCGACGGTCTTGAAAACCGCTGTACTCTTTGGGTACCGTGGGTTCGAATCCCACCCTGTCTGTAAAAAGCAATGAAACTTTCTCGTTTTTCTTCTCCTTCCTCACTTCGCACAGGTCGTAACTCAAAGCAAAACGCTGGACGTAACAATCGCGGTTCTATTGCAGTCCGCCATCGTGGTGGCGGCCACAAACGTCTTCAACGTTTTGTTGATTGATTTCCTTCAAAAACTTCAGGCCATGTGGTGGGCTTTTTTTACGATCCCCGCCGTTCGGCTCGTCTTGTGCAAGTTTTTCGAGAAGGCTCTGTTGCTAATTCTTCTTCGTACTCTTTTCGCCTAGCTGCAAAAGGTAGGACTCTGTTTCAAAACCTGAGTGCAAATTCGTCTTCTCTTGAGACTCTACAACCTGGCGATACCGCTCCGCTGTCTCGGTTTGAACCTGGTGATTTTGTTCACGCTGTATCAGAGTCTGCTCATAGCAAGCCGACGCTTGCCCGAGCTGCTGGTTCTTTTTGTCAAGTTAGATCCCTCAGTTCTTCTACTTTTTCTGCCGGCGAAACGCCTTCAGCCGTGCTTCGCCTCCCCTCTGGAAGCCATCGTCTTGTCTCACTTCAAGCTTTTGGTGCAAGTGGCAGCGTTGCCGCAGCTGAAGATTTTGATGCTTCGTTTCCAAAACGCGGATCTAACAGAAAAAGACCTAACGGACTTGGTAAAGCAGGGCGCTCTCGTTGACTAGGTCGTCGCCCAACTGTTCGGGGGGTTGCTAGAAATCCAGTTGACCACCCACACGGTGGTAATTCGCGAGGAAGACCTTCTGTTACCTTTAAGGGTTGGCCGACAAAGGGGCAGCCAACACGCTCGCCTCGTCGAAAGTCAGACCACATCCTGTCACCTCGTACTAAGTAACAAAATGTCACGTTCTGCCTGAAAGCCTGCCTTCGTCTCACCAGACCTTGCTTCTTCTTTTCAAAAAAACGGTCTTTCCGTATCGCACATTTGTTTTCAGCGTAGCTCGATCCTCCTGTCGCCAAGAGTCGGGGCTCGTCTTCTTGTTTGAAACGGTAATCGTTTCTACCCCCTTACTGTATCTGATGAAAGGGTAGGCCATCGTGCTGGAGAGTTTGCTCCAACGCGTAAGCGTCCTCCTCTTACTGCTAAAGCTGCTGCTAAAAAGGCTCAAAAATTACGTATTAACCTCTATGGGACAAAAAACACATCCTGTCGGTCTTCGTCTTGGACTCCACCGCAAGTGGTCTTCTTCTTGGCTTATTTCTGGTCTTTCCACAACAGAATCAAAGTACTCTTCCGTGGTCTCAACGCGTGGTGGCGCAATTCGTAGCAATAGAGAAGACATTATCTGCTCTTTTCTTCGCCGACTCCCAAGCCTGGCCCAGTCTCGCTCATCTTCTAGTTTTAAAAAGACTGCTGTTCTAGATACTTCCAGCTCAGAGTCACAATCGGACCAAACTTCGTCCGAATCTGTCTCTTCGTTTGTTCCTGTCGATCTGCAGCTCGTTGTTGGTTCAGGTGGTTCCCTCTTTGTTGTCTTTCTTTACAGCAAACTTCAAGGACATAATTAATTGATGCAAACTTTTTCTTTTTCTAATCAAACCCCTTCCCGCTGCTTCCGAACTCTTGCAGAATCGAATCTTTCTTCTTACGCTAAGCTAGACAAAGCCCTGACCAATAGTAAGCTTTCGTTTGCTTTTGAGTACCCCAAAGCGTCGTTTAGGGATTCGACACTACGTTTCAAATCCCCTCTTACTGCTCTGCAACCTCAAAACAATTTTTCAGGCACCATCCCAGGGTCTGACTTTCGCCTACAGGTCGCGGTTCGTTCTCTTCGTCGTTCGCTCCGGAATTCTTCGGCTCAGGCGACTACTCTTCCACTCACAAATTCTTTTGCTTCTTCTGCCTTTGGATCTCGCTCGAATGGGTCTTATTTCTTTCGAGCTGCCCATACTTCAGGTAGCCCGTCTTCTCAAGTACGACCAGTTTTCCATTACACCCCAATCGCTGTCGATGGGGGTTTCGAGTTTCCATCAACCCTTTCAGCACCTGTTTCCCAAGTCTCGGAGTCGCATCACCGCTTTCCGCTTGGTTGACGCACCGGTCTTTCAGCAGCCGACGTGCGTTCTCCTCTTTCCGACCTTCATACTCTTCTTTCTTTTTTCTTTAGTACCCCCGTTCATTTTACAGGTGTAAACGCACTTTCACTGACTTCGTATGCTTTTAATCGAGAAAGACGCAGATCATCAAAAGGGGACAAAAGCTCTTCTCGTAAGACAGGCCCTTCCGTTAAAACTGCAAACCTTTTTCTGCATCAAATTGAAAGTGAAAGAGCTTCTCGGTTTCAACGAGCAGCAGTTAGAATCCCTGACCTTGTTCGCCTTTCCTTTGTTTCCGTATACCTTAAAAAGCCCCAGGTACTTGCAAACCTTTTTGCGACGACCCTTGCTCACCTTCCTCGTAATCGTAAGGAGACTCAATTTCTTCGGTTTCTGAGAAAGCTTGTTAAAGTCTTTACAGCTCAACGAAAGGAAAGAAGAGGTGTGCGCCTTCGTTTTCAAGGACGTGTAAACCGTTGACGCCGTACGAAACACAGGCAAACGGAGCGTGGTAAGCTTAACCTTTTTACCTACACAACACGCCTAGAATATGGTACAGCCCAAGCCATTACTCGAAAAGGTGCAATCGGAGTGCGCCTTTGGTTTTGCTACCATGCTTCGTGGGGGAAGGGGTATCGTTCAACTCTTTTTAGCTTTTTTCGCGTTCAATCTTCTTTTCAAATTTAATGTTTCAGCCCACTCCGCGTTATTTTCGCAAAGTAAATCGTCATCAGCTTCGGCACACGTATGAATCCAAAAGCAATCGTCTTCGCTTTGGTATTTATGGGATTCAAACGCTCGAACCTGGTTTTCTAACCCCACAACAACTGGAAGCTGTTCGTCGAACACTAACAAGCCGAAGAAAGCGCAAAAGAAAGTTCTGACTTCGCGCCCTTCCAGACTACCCTCGCACCGCCAAACCAAGTGAAGTTCGTAGAGGACGTGGTAAAGGTAACGTGGACCATTGAGTTTGCGTTCTTAAACCAGGTCGAATTCTTCTGGAAGCTACAACTTCTCCACGCGAAGAAGGCCGCCTTCGTGAAGCACTTCAATTTGCTCTTCGCAAACTTCCAGTTTTTGCGCAAGTAGTGGGTCGCACCCTTTTATTTTTTTTTTACTTTTTTCTATGGCTTCTTCTGTTTCTTCTTCTCCTGTCGCCAACTCTTCTACAAATTCTTTTAACGGATTTTTTATTACAGCCGGTTTTGCTTTTTGGCTTTTTTATTTCTTTAACGATCTTCTTGTCTCTTCGTCGTTTGTTGGTCTAAACCTTCTTCCCTCAGTCGACACCCTTCTAACCCTTCTCCTTCTTGTTCCTCTTCTGTCAATCGTCCTCATTCTTCTCAGAGGTTCAAGTACTTCCTCCCAGCAGTATCAGGTTGGACTAAGATCAACTGCCCTCTCTTTTCTTTTTACTCTTAGACTGTGGGTTGCCAAAAACAAGCTATCGGCGGATTTTGAAGGCGTATTCACACTTAGCCTCCTTCCTTCGAGAGCTCTTCCGATTCGTCTTGGTGTCGATGGACTTTCTCTACCCCTCCTAGTGCTTACGAATGCTTTCCTTTACCTGTGCATCCTTAGCCTTAATCCTTCGACCCCCCGAATTCGCGAAGCTCTTCTTCACCTTATTTTTCTACAGTGGGCTGTTCTGGGTACATTTCTAGCTCTTGACTTTCTTGCTTTCTTTGTTTTCTTCGAAAGAACCCTCATCCCGATTTACTTTCTTGTTCTTCTGTGAGGATCCCGTGAGCGACGAGTTCGAGCTGGTTATAGAATTTCTCTTTACACTCTCTTTGGGTCTATTTTTAGACTTTTTACGATTCTTGCTCTTCTAGCCAAGGCTGGTACAACAGACTACGGAAGGCTTCTTCAAATCGCCCTCAGCACTGAAGATCAGCGTCTTCTTTGGATTCTGCTTTTTCTAGCTTTTGCTACAAAAATCCCGCTGTTTCCTCTTCATATCTGGCTTCCAGAAGCTCACGTTGAAGCTCCAACAATCGGTTCGGTTCTTCTTGCCGTCGTCCTGCTTAAGCTCGGAACTTACGGTCTTCTTCGCTTTGCTCTGCCGCTTTTTCCTGAAGGTACAGTTTATTGATCTCCGCTTGTGTCTGTTTTTGCTGTTAGAGGTATTCTCTACACCTCCCTTACCGCTATTCGTCAAATCGACCTGAAAAAGATCATTGCTTATTCTTCGGTTGGTCACAGAAACCTTGTTCTTCTTGGTAGAAGATCGGGTACGAGAGAAGGTCTCCAAGGGGCTATTTTCCAAAGACTTAGCCATGGTGTAGTTTCCGGAGGTCTTTTCTTCGGTGTTGGTGTGCTTTATGAACGTTACGGTGTTCGATCACTTAAGTACTACGGTGGGAGAGCTCATCTTTATCCACTTTTTACAAGAAGATTTCTGCTTCTGTCGCTCGCTAATATCTCATTCCCGCTTACTAGCTCCTTTGTTGGTGAGTTTCTTCTCTTCCTTGGCATTTTCCAGCACTCTCTTTGAGCAACTGTAGCAGCAGCGACCAGCAGAGTTCTTGGAGCTGCTTACACTCTTTGAGCTTTTAACCGAATTTTCTTTGGTAATCTCCGCACCCTTTCTATCGATGCTGGTCAAGATCTTACTCGCAAGGAATTTGCGCTGTTTGCCCCACTTGCGGCCCTTGTCCTTTGAAGAGGTGTTGCTCCCTCAACTATTCTTTCAGCATTTCTTGTTGATTGCGAAGCGGTTCTGACACAAGCTCGTGTTTTGTTTTTCCTACAGCACTTTGTGTGTAGGTTTTTTTGCAATGTCTTCAGTTAAACCATCCGTTTTTTCAGAGCGCACCCTTCGAACTCTCCGGTCCCTTAGAGCTCCGTCTCTTCCTACTGCTTCGTCTTCCTTTTTTAGGGTCAGTAGACAGTGAGAAGCAACCCCACTTGAACGCAGGTCCTTTCGCCAAAACTTCGCTACTCGCAGCGCACCGCATCTCGTTTCTTCTGGCTATGAGCTGAAAGACCTCGAGCTTTACACGGGTGCTCCGTTCACTGCGCACCCCCTATTTGCGCATCCCAGCTTTTCATCCCTTCAAGCTGTTTTTTCTGGAGGCACAATTCAGAGGCTTGTTGTACTGAATCCACTTTCACAACACAGCAAACCTTTCCCTATTGTGGCACAAACGCTTGTAGCTCTTCTTGACGAGCTGGTTCGTTCGTCGAGTCATTCAGGTTCTAAAGACGACAAGGGCGGGCGGGCATCGTCTGTTCCGACCCTTCGCTCTGTTATTCTACCACTACCGAGCCTTGATGCAAACTCATTTCGAGTTTTTAGAGTTTCTTCAGAATCAGCTATCAAGTCGTTTGCATCTCTCACCGGCTCAGCAGCAGATAGAAGTCTTAAAAACACAGAGATCGCTCTAGCACCTCACTCCCTCGCTGTCAGTGCCCTTTCGACAGTATCAAACATCGGACCACTTTCCTTTCTAAGACTGGATTTTCCGCTGTCTTTTCTTCTCTATAAGCAACGAACTCAGTCCTTAGCCTGACTCGGTGGTACAGTGGCTGTGCCGGTGGACTGCAAATTCGCTGTAGGGCGGTTCGATTCCGCCTCGGGTCTAGGGGATATAGCTCAGTTGGTAGAGCGGATGCTTTGCAAGCATTAGGTCATCGGTTCGATTCCGTTTATCTCCATTTAACTAATGAAATACAGACTTTTTAAAGATCGCCGCCGTCGCCTTCTTTTTTCTTTTTTTGAGCGTCGCCGTAACGTGCTCCGTAGTCTTGTTGAGAACTCTTCTCTTCCCGCCCCACTTCGTGGTCAAGCCTACCGTGCCCTTCTTCTCCTTCCACGAGATAGTTCACCTACTCGTAGACGTAACCGATGCACCCTAACAGGCCGTTCCCGTGCTATTCTTCGCCACTTTGGTCTGTCGCGTCTTAGATTTCGTAAGCTCGCTCTAGAGGGTAAGCTAGTTGGAATTAAGAAAGCAACTTGATTGTTTCCCTTTTATTAACTATGTCAGCCCTAACCAATAACGTTTACAAACCACGCTACACTATCGCATACCTCGCCAGCAGCAAAGTCTGACCCTACAAAAACTCTCGACTGCGCCGTATTGTCTCGCTTCGTGGTCGCCGTTTTTTTCGTGGTGGACTGTTTCGTCGCTACGTTCTTGTTGCAACGACAAGAAAATGGACCGAAGCTCGTCGCCGATTTCGCCCTTTTAGACTTCGTCTGGGTCGCGGTAGAACTGGCGGCGTAGGTCTTTCTGTTCTTGGTCGTCCGCGACGACGACGCTACCGTGACGTTTTTTACACCAAGCAGCAACTGCGCGCTTTTCATGGGAAAAGATCTGAGCGCTGAATTCAAAATGCCCTAAAACGGTCTTCGTTTCATGCAACTGCGGCGCAAGGTGTTCGTTCACGTTCGTTTGTCGCTTCGCTAGAGTCTCGTCTGGATAGGATTCTCTTTCGTTCCCGTCTTTTCCCTACAATTTTTGCTTGCCATCAGTATATTCATCATCTTGGCCTTTCGGTTAATGGGATTCTTGAGTTTTCACCGCAAGCAATTCTTCGTCCTGGTGACTCTATTTCTCTTGTTCCTTCCCTTTTTAGTTCTATCCCTTCAGAACCTCGTTCAGTGAAGCCCCGTTCGGCTTCAGAAGACGGTTCGGCTAGTTCTTCGTTTGTTTATGCAGACACGCAAGAACCTATTTCATCGCCAACTCGTTTTAAATGGCCGGATAGTTCAGTTAAGCGACTTGCTAGGTGACGTACTGTATATTGGGACCTTTTTTGTCGGATCTATTATCGCCGCTGGGGTCTTTTTACTCTTCGACGTCGTCACCTAACTCACCTAAAAAAGAAACTACGTCCGTTTGTTCGTCGACATTCGGGTTTTGGGGTTTCTTCACTCGGTTTTCTTCAGATTTCTAAGCGCTCAGTAGCTCACCCCTCCTCTGCTAGCGCATTTGAAAGTTCAGCCCTTTTTAGGGCCTCCCAAACTTTTCAAGCTAACGCAGCTGCCCCGGCTCTTCAAAAATTTCGGCAGTATGTTAAGCTTTGGCTGGCTCTGCGTCTTCGTTCCTCATTTCTTCCCCGAATTTCTGATGAGGTTGAAACTGGGCTTGGTGCAGCGTATCGTCGATCACGCCCGTCCCGTCGTCGAATTAGACATCGTTTTGTGGTTGCTCGTCGTCGCAAGGCAGAGCGCGCGTCAAAAACACCCCGCCTCCGTCCTGTGCATTTTTACACACCCGCCTACCTGCATAGAGATTCTCGAACCCTTCGTACAGTCAGACTTTGATCGCCAACGTCTGAGACTGTTGTTTATCCGTTTCGAGCATCCCCTGCTCAGATCGA
>JACCDX011731844.1_pt1 | contig 26504 bp, 23 predicted proteins | sample 7449681 | NCBI WGS metagenome assembly JACCDX01 (sample SAMN15323450, study PRJNA562643) | freshwater metagenome | isolation source: river surface water | place: USA:Blue River Watershed | collected 2017-08-18
CCACCGGCTTGGGGGCGGCCTTCCTGGCGGCCGGCCGTGCCGCGGGCTTCGCGGCGGGCTTGGCAGCGGTCTTCTTGGGAACGGCCTTCTTGGCGACCGCCTTCACGGGGGTCGCCTTGGCGGCCGGTTTCTTCGCCTTGGCGGCGGCCTTCGGTTGCGGCTTCACTTCCTGCCTCCTCGGGGCTGCGGTCCCTGGAGACAGCAGGTGGCTGCCCCGGGGCCGTAGTTTGTCGTCTGCCGGCCAGGCGGCCGGCAGCAGGCGGAGTTATACCCTGATTGCCGAGCCACCCCGCCGGACCATCCGGACAGGCAAGCCAAAGTGTTCAGATGAGGCACTGCTGCAGCCCCTGCTGCAGGATGTCCTGGGGCAGATCGATGCCGATGAACACCATCTTGCTGGTGCGCGTCTCGTCGGCGCCCCATGACGGGCCCAGGTCGCTTCCCATCAGCTGGTGGACGCCCTGGAAGATGACCTTGCGTTCGGTTCCTTTCATGTGGAGCACGCCCTTGTACCGCAGCATGCGGGGGCCGTAGATGTTGACGATGGCGCCGAGGAAGTCCTCCAGCTTGGCCGGGTCGAAGGCCCGATCGGACTTGAAGACGAAGCTCTTGACGTCGTCGTCGTGGTGATGGTGGTGGCCATGGCCCCCGTGCCCGTCATGGGCATGCGAGGGATGGTCGCAGTGCTCGCCATGGGCATGGTCGTGATCGTGGTCATGGTCGTGTGAATGGCCATGGCCGTGGCCGTCGTCGGCCAGGAAGTCGGGGTCGATCTCCAGCTTGGCGTTGAGGTTGAAGCCGCGCAGGTCGAACACCTCGGACAGCGCCACCTCGCCGAAGTGCGTCACCTTCTGGGGCGCGCGCGGGTTCATGTGCTTGAGGCGGTGCTGCAGCGCCTCGACCTCGGCCGGCGTCACCAGGTCGGCCTTGCTGATGAAGATCTGGTCGGCAAAGCCCACCTGGCGGCGGGCCTCCTGGCGGTCATTGAGCTGCTGCGCCGCGTGCTTGGCGTCGACCAGGGTGAGGATGGAGTCCAGCAGGTAGCTCTCGGCGACCTCGTCGTCCATGAAGAAGGTCTGGGCCACCGGGCCGGGGTCGGCCAGGCCCGTGGTCTCGATGACCACCCGCTCGAAATCCAGCTCGCCCTTGCGCTTCCTGGCCGCCAGGTCCTGCAGCGTGGCCCGCAGGTCCTCGCGGATGGTGCAGCAGATGCAGCCGTTGCTCATTTGAACGATCTGCTCCTCGGTGTCCGAGACCAGGATGTCGCTGTCGATGTTCTCGGCGCCGAACTCGTTCTCGATCACGGCGATCTTCTGGCCGTGGGCCTCGGTCAGCACGCGCTTGAGGAGCGTGGTCTTCCCGGAGCCGAGGAAGCCGGTGAGGATGGTGGCAGGAATGAGGGCCATGGGCAGGTACTGCGGTCGGGCTGGGCAATCGAAGGAGCGGCAGTGTAACGGCCCGCGGCCCCGCGCGGGTGTTACCGGGCCTGGACGACCAGCCCCTTGAGGTACTCGCCCTCGGGAAAGCGCAGGGTCATCGGGTGGTCGGGCGCGCCGCCGAGCCGCTCGGTGATGAAGCCGTCGGCCCCGGCGTCGATGGCGGCCGAGGCCACGATCTTGTGGAACAGGTCGGCACTGATGCCGCCCGAGCAGGAGAAGGTGAACAGCACCCCGCCGGGTTCCAGCAGCTTGAACGCCAGCCGGTTGATGTCCTTGTAGGCCCGGGCCGCGCGCTCGGCGTGGGCGGCGGTGGGGGCGAGCTTGGGCGGGTCCAGCACGATGGCGTCGAAGCGCTGGCCCTCCTGGATGAAGCGGCGCAGGCTGGCGTTGACGTCGGCATCCAGGAACTGCGCCCGGGACGCGTCCAGGCCGTTGAGGGCCACATGGGCCCGGGCGCGCTCCAGGGCGGGGGCCGAGGAGTCGATGGAGACCACCTCGGTCGCGCCCCCCAGCAGGGCCGCCACGCTGAAGCCGCCGGTGTAGCAGTAGCAATTGAGCACCCGCTGCAGCCCCAGGCGGCGCACGGTGTCGTGCAGGCGCAGGCGGTTGTCACGCTGGTCGAGGTAGAAGCCGGTCTTGTGGCCGGTGGCGACGTCGAGCGTGAGCCGCCAGCCATGCTCCGACAGGGTCAGCTCGGTCGGGCCCTCCCCGCGCAGCCAGCCGGTGGCGGGCTCCATGCCCTCGAGCTGGCGCGCGTTGGCGTCGGAGCGCTCGTACAGGCGCTGCAGGCCGGTGGCCGCCAGCAGCGCGTCGGCCAGCACCGGCTTCCAGCGCTCGGCGCCGGCCGAGAGGAACTGCGCCACCAGGGTGTCGCCGTAGCGGTCGACCACGAAGCCCGGCAGGCCGTCGCTCTCGCCGTGGACCAGGCGCAGCGAGTCGCTGGCAATGGCGAAGCGGCTTCGCGCCGCGATCGCGCGCTGCACGGTGGCGGCCAGGAAGGCGGCGTCGATGCGCTGGCCCTCGTCGAAGCTCCAGGCGCGGGCGCGGATGCGCGAGGCGGGGCTGAAGGCGGCCCAGGCCAGGAAGCGGCCCTCGTGGGACTCGATGCGCACGGTCTCGCCCGGGTCGGCCCCGCCCTTGGCGATGGCCGAATCGAACACCCAGGGGTGACCGCGCTCGAGCGAGCGCTCCTTGCCGGCCTTGAGTCGGATGGATTTCATGCCGGGATTGTCGCCGCAGGGGACGGGCTGCATCGCGCTCGATGCCGCCATGAGAGGACGCCGCCCGCCGGCGGCCAGCCCGGTGCCCGCTGTTCAGCCCTTGCGGCGGGCGCGCGGGTGGGCGGCGTCGTAGGCCTGGGCGAGGTGCTGGAAGTCGAGCCGGGTGTAGACCTGCGTGGTCGCGATGTGCGCATGCCCCAGCAGCTCCTGCACCGCCCGCAGGTCGCCGCTGGACTGCAGCACATGGCTGGCAAAGGAATGCCTCAGCATGTGCGGGTGCACCGGTGTGGGCAGGCCCGCGCGCAGGCTGCGTTCGCGAAGCAGCTTCCAGACGGCCTGCGCGCTCAGGCGCCGGCCGCGGGGGCCGACGAACAGGGCGGCTTCGCCCTCCGCGACCCGCTCGTGGCGCACCGCCAGCCAGGCTTGCAATGCCTCCATGGCCTTGGCGCCCACCGGCACGCCGCGGCGCTTGCTGCCCTTGCCCAGCACCTGGGCCTCGCCGGCCTGGGCGTCGACCCAGCCCTTGGCTGTGGCCGAGGCCTGGACATCCAGCCCCACCAGCTCGCCGACCCGCAGGCCGCAGCCATAGAGCAGTTCGACCATGGCCGCATCGCGGGCCTCGGCCCAGGGGTCGGCCGCACCGTCACGGAAGGCCGCCAGCTGCACCGAGTCGTCGACGGAGAGCGCCTTGGGCAGGGGCCGCGGTGACTTGGGCGCGCGCACGCCCACCACCGGGTTGGCGGGCACCAGGCCTTCGCGACCCAGCCAGGTGTAGAAGCCGCGCCAGCCGGAGAGGATCAGGGCGATGCCGCGGCCGCTGCGGCCGCCGGCATGCATCTGCGCGACCCAGCGGCGGATGTGGGGGGGCTGCACCTGCAGCAGTTCGACGCCAGCCTCGGCGGCATGCGCCTGCAGGCGGCGCAGGTCGAGTGCATAGAGTTCGACGGTGCGGGCGGCCAGGCGCTTGGCGACGCGGACATGCTCGAGGTAGCGTTCGACGCGTGGATCGTCGCGCGGGCCGTCATGTGGATCGGCGCGAACGTCGACGCCAGGCGCCTCGCCCGGCAGATCGCCGGACTGCCTGCCGGTTTCGGGGCCGGGATCGTTGACCATGGGCAAGTCCCGACGCGCGTTCCTCAGCCCGCGCGCAGGCGCGAGAGCGCGGCGCTGGCGAGTTCGGCGATGCGCTCGAGGAAGTCGGTGCCCATGCCGCTGGCAAAGCGCTGCGCGTCGGGCGAGGCCAGCACCAGCAGGCCGAAGGCCGCGCCGGGCTCGGTGACGGCGCCAGCGCGCAGCGGGATCAGGGCGACGGACTGCGCCGCCTTCGGATCGTCCAGCCACTGCACCGCCTCGAAGCCGGCGTTGAGGCCGCAATAGGGCTGGCCGAGCGAGGCCGCGAAACTGCGCACGTCCTCGCCCACGCCCTGGGCATAGGCCTCGTCCTGGTGGGCGGCGTCGACGTCCCAGATGCGCAGGGCCACCTGGGGCACCATGAACTGGTCGCGGATCTCGCCGACGATCGCTTCCGGCAGCTCGCGCGCCGGGCGCACCAGCAGCAGCTGCCGGGCCCACCGCTGCAGCCGGTCGGCGATCACCATGTTCTCGTTGCCGTGGCGGATCATGTCCATGATGCGCAGCTCGAGCACCTTGATCTTTTCGCGCAGCATCTCGGCCTGCCGCTCCTGCAGGCTCACCGCCCGCTGGCCATGCGGGCTGGCCAGCTGCACCGACGCCAGCATCTCCGCATGGCGCTGGAAAAAGGCCGGGTTGGCCGCCAGGTAGTGGGCGATGTCGTCTTCGGTGATCGGGTTCATCGGGGAGGAATCAGGAGTCATCGGTGGCTCGCGCAAAAAATCGGGTCAGGCGGGGAGGTCGACTTCGCCTTCGAACACGGTGGTGGCAGGGCCGGTCATGCGCACCGGCTGGCCGAGGCCCGCCCACTCGATGGTGAGCAGGCCGCCGCGGGTCTGGACGTCGACCCGCGGATCAAGCCGGCCCAGGCGGATGCCGGCGACGACGGCGGCGCAGGCGCCGGTGCCGCAGGCCAGTGTCTCGCCCGAGCCGCGCTCCCAGACGCGAAGGCGGGCGCGGCCGCGGTCCTGCACCTGCAGGAAGCCCACGTTGACCTTGCGCGGAAAGGCCGGGTGCGTCTCCAGGCGCGGGCCCACGGTGGTGACCGGGGCGGAGTCGACGTCGGGCACCAGCAGCACCGCGTGAGGGTTGCCCATGGAGAGCACGGCGACGGGCCACTCGGCATCGTCTACGCGCAGAGGCCATTGCTGCCAGCCCTCGCTGCCACCTGCGGCAGGCACCGCCACCGGCGCCAGGCCGCGCGGATCGAAGGGAATGTCGGCATGCGCAAAACGCGGCGCACCCATGTCCACGGTGACGCGCCCATCAGGCAGCAGCTCCAGGGTCAGCAGGTTGTTGACCGTCTGCACGGTGATGGAGGACTTGCTCGTGAGGCCGCGGTCGGCCACGAAGCGCACGAAGCAGCGCGCGCCATTGCCGCAGTGCTCGACTTCGCCGCCGTCGGCGTTGTGGATCACGTAGGCGAAGTCGATGCCGGGGCCGGGCGAGGGACGCACGGACAGGATCTGGTCCGCCCCCACGCCGAAGTGCCGGTCGGCCAGCCACCGGTACTGCGCCGGGGTCAGGCCCAGCAGGCCGCGGGTCTCGTCGAGGACGATGAAGTCATTGCCCGCGCCCTGCATCTTGGTGAAGCGGATTCGCATGGTCGGCATTATCGGGCAGCCATGCTGTAATTCCCCGATGGTCCGCCCCCAGTTCCTGCTCCATCCCCAGCGCGTGCCGGTGGCCCCGCGCCTGGCCGCCACCGTCCTGCTGCTGCGGGACGGACCCGACGGGCTCGAGGTCCTCATGACCCGGCGCTCGGACCAGGCCAGCTTCGCGCCCGGTGCCTATGTCTTTCCCGGTGGCGTGGTCGACCGCGAGGACGCCACCTGCCACGACCTTGCCACCCGCCGCCCCGGGCAGGACGACGCCGCCCTCACCTACGCCATCGCCGCCATCCGCGAGAGCTTCGAGGAGCTGGGCGTGCTGTTGGCCCGCCACGCCGACGGCCGGCCCGCCGGCGCCGCCGACATCGCCGCGATGGACCGGCAGGCGCCCTTGGCCGACCAGTGCCGCGCCCGCGGCCTGGTGCTGCCGGCCGATCAGGTCTTCACCCTGGCGCGCTGGATCACCACCGCCGATGGCCCCAAGCGGTTCGACACCTGGTTCCTGGTGGCCCGCATGCCCGAGGGCCAGGTGCCGCAGGCCGACGAGGCCGAGCAGTTCGAGCCGGTCTGGATCCGCCCGGCCGACGCCGTGGCCCGCCACCGTGAGGGCGCGTTCTCGATGATCTTCCCCACGGTGCGCACCCTCGAGTGGCTGGCCCGGCAGGCCGACACTGGCTCGGTGCTGGACGCCTGCGCGAGCGAGGAGCCCCTGTGGGACTGCTGCCCTCGCCCGGGCCGGGTGCGCGGCCAGCGCCAGCACTTCATGGACCATGACCTGCCCTTCGGCGAGCTGGCCCTGGTCAGCCCCGACGGCTTCCATGTCCACGACCTCGACTGGCAGTCCGAGCGGCCGGTGCCGCTGCTGTCGCACGTTCAGCGCCTGACCGCGCCCAACCCCGGCGTCATGACCGGCCCGGGCACCAACACCTACCTCGTGGGCGACGAAAGCTGCGGCTGGCTGGTGCTGGACCCGGGCCCGGACGACGAGGGCCACATCGGCCGCATCCTCGAGGCCACGCGCGGGCAGGTGCGCCTGATCGTCTGCACCCATTCACACCCCGACCACTCCCCGGGCGCCCGGCCGCTGCAGGAACGGTGCGCCGGCCGGCCGCCGGTGCTGGGCCTGTCCTCGCGCGACACCGCCCTGCCCGCCTGGGCCTTCACCCCCGACCGTGAACTGGCCGATGGCGAACAGCTGGTCCTGAAAGGCGGCGGCCACCGCCACACCCTGCGCGTAGTGCACACGCCCGGCCACGCCGCCAATCACCTGTGCCTGGTGCTGGAGGAGGACGGCCTGCTGTTCTCGGGCGACCACATCCTCAATGGCAGCACCACGGTCGTGGGCCTGCCCGATGGCGACATGGCCGCCTATATCGATTCGCTGGACAAGCTGCACGCCCTGTGCGGCGCGCTGGACATCGGCTTCATCCTGCCGGCCCATGGCCATGTGCTGGCAGATGCCGAGGGCGCCATTGCGCGGCTCAAGGCGCACCGCCTCGCGCGCGAGGCCCGGGTGCTGGAAGCGATGCGAGCCAGGCCGCATGGCGGCCCCGACGACTGGGTGCCGCTGGCCTACGCCGACACGCCCGAGGCCCTGTGGCCGGTGGCGCGGCGCTCGCTGATGGCGCATGTGGCGCGGATCGAGGCCCTGGGCCTGGCGCCGTGAAGCGGAGCCAGGCTCACCTCGTCGAGTGCTGCCTGGCGCCATGAATAAGTGTGGAGTCCGCCGATACGCCGGATTTTGTGCGCCGCGGTTGCCCGCGGCGTGACCGCCATTCCTCTGGGCCGTCCGTCACCGGAACGGCTCGATGCTACCTACCCGCCAGCTCCCCGGGACACAGATCGACGCTGGCCTATTTGGTATTGCTGCGCGTAGAGATTGCCCGTTTCACCCGCACACCGCGCCACTCTTGCGAATGACACGGCGCACGACTCGTCTCTGTTGCTCTGATCCTCACCTCACGGTGGGCAGCCGTTAGCTGCTACGCTGCCCTTTGCAGTCCGGACGTTCCTCCAGTGCGCCCTTTCGGGACTTGCACCAGCGGCGGCCTGGCGGGCTCCACGGGGGTTATTATCCCCGCCATCCCCTCATGTGCTTTGGCGCGATAACTACGCGCCCGCAAGATCCATGATCCGCATCGCTGAAATCAAGCTCACGCTGGCCCAGGCCGAGACGCCCGAGTCCACCGACACCGCCCTGCGCGCCGCCTGCGGCGGCATCCTCTCCCTACCGCCCGCGGCCCTGGCCCGGGTCGACGTCTTCAAGCGCAGCTTCGATGCCCGCAAGGCCGACCTGATGGCGGTCTTCATCGTCGACGTCACCCTGGCCGACCCGGCGCAGGAGGCGCCCCTGCTCCAGCGCCTGGCCGGCAAGCCCCACGTCTCGGCCAAGCCCGACATGGACTGGCGCCCGCCGGTCACGCGAGAAGAAGCCCGTGCCTGGACGTCCGCCCACCCCGAGGCCCCGCGTCCGGTCGTCATCGGCTTCGGCCCCTGCGGCATCTTCGCCGCGCTGGTGCTGGCGCAGATGGGACTGCGCCCCATCGTGCTCGAACGCGGCACCACCGTTCGCGAGCGCACCAAGGACACCTGGGGCCTGTGGCGCAAGAACGTACTCAAACCCGAGAGCAACGTGCAGTTCGGCGAAGGCGGCGCCGGCACCTTCTCCGACGGCAAGCTCTATAGCCAGATCAAGGACCCGCGCCACCTCGGGCGCAAGGTCATGGGCGAGTTCGTCAAGGCCGGCGCGCCGGAGGAAATCCTCTATGTCGCCCACCCGCACATCGGCACCTTCAAGCTGGTGAAGGTGGTCGAGAACCTGCGCGAGCAGATCATCGCCCTGGGCGGCGAGGTGCGTTTCCAGCAGCGCGTGACCGACTTCCTCATCGAAGGCGACGGCGAGCAGCGCCACCTGCGCGGGCTGAAGGTCCTCGACCAGGCCACCGGCCAGGAGAGCGAGCTGCGCGCCGACCAGGTCGTGCTGGCCCTGGGCCACAGCTCGCGCGACACCTTCGAGCAGCTGCACGCGCGCGGCGTGTTCCTGGAGTCCAAGCCCTTCTCCGTCGGCTTCCGCATCGAGCACCCCCAGGGCATGATCGACCGCGCCCGCTGGGGCAAGCACGCCGGCCACCCGCTCCTGGGCGCCGCCGACTACAAGCTGGTGCACCACGCCAGCAACGGCCGGGCCGTCTACAGCTTCTGCATGTGCCCGGGCGGCACGGTGGTGGCCGCCACCTCCGAGCCGGGCCGGGTCGTGACCAACGGCATGAGCCAGTACTCCCGCAACGAACGCAACGCCAACGCCGGCATGGTGGTGGGCATCGACCCGCGCGATTACCCGGGCACCGACCCCCTGGCGGGCGTGCGCCTGCAGCGCGAGCTCGAGTCGCGGGCTTATGTACTGGGTGGCGGCACCTACGAGGCGCCCGGCCAGCTGGTGGGCGATTTCATCGCCGGCCGGCCCTCGACGGAGTTTGGCGAGGTCATCCCCTCGTACAAGCCCGGCGTGAAGCTCGGCGACCTGCATCCCTCGCTGCCACCCTATGCCATCGAGGCCCTGCGCGAGGCCCTGCCCGCCTTCGGTCGCAAGATCAAGGGCTTCGACCGCCACGACGCCGTCCTCACCGGCGTCGAGACCCGGACGTCCTCGCCGCTGCGCATCACGCGTGGCGAGGACTTCCAGAGCCTCAACGTCCGGGGCCTGTACCCCGCCGGCGAGGGCGCCGGTTATGCGGGCGGCATCCTGTCCGCGGGCGTGGATGGCATCAAGGTCGGCGAGGCGGTGGCCCGCGACCAGATGACACGAGGCTAGGCAGCCCCGATCGGCAGCTGGTCGAGCGGCGATTGCGCTGCTCCAGCCAGGTGTCAGAGCAGACAGGGCGAAGCGGGCGCCGGGCGAGACGATCGCTAGCATGACCTGAGCAGCCAAGAGTCCAAACGGTACCGGCCTATCGTCATGCAGATCCAGGATGAGCCCCTCGATCGAGCCATCGCACTGATCAAGTTCCTCACCAGCAGTGGCGAAAGCCGCCACCGCGAGTTCAAACGAGTCAGCGGCAAGATGGTCGGCAAAGCACTGGAAACCGTCTGCGCCTTCGCAAACTCCGAAGGGGGAGTGCTGGTTTTAGGCATGGCCGACCTGAAGGAGTACCGAGGAGCGGCTCGCTTCTTTGGCCTTGAAGAAAACGCCGAGGCTGTCGATGAGTTGGTGCGCAAGCTTGGCACGGAATTTCACCCTCCCATAGGGCCGATCCAGCTGCGGAGGCTCAGGTGCACACTGCACAATGGACATTCCAAGGATCAAGAGGGTCATGTGCTGCTGGTCCAGGTGGGCCCTAGCCGCGCGGTGCACTCTCTCGTCGACGGCGGGACCTACATCCGAATGGATGCCGGCAACCGCCAAATGACTGCAGTCGAGATCACTGAGCTCTCTTATCGGCGAGGCGTGCGTAGCGCCACCAGTGAACCCGTCCCCGTATCGCTGGATCGCATTCAAACTGATGCATGGCGTCGCTACGTCAACACACGCGGACTCAGAAACGGGGAGATCGCCGATCAGTTGCTACGCATCGGTCTGGCCGAACAGATCGGCCAGACCGTGCAACCCAAGCGTGCGGCGGTCCTGCTTTTTGCAGACGAGCCAGGAAGCCTGCTGGCCACCCTGGACACTCGAGCCGACATTCGGGTGATGGTCTATGACGGGAAGTCGGTCGTGCCCGGCGCCACACCCAATCTGCGGAAACCACCCAAGACCGTGCGTGGTCCCTTGGTGGATCAGATCGATGCCGCCGTGAGCTTGTATTGGATGAATTGGCGCAGGGACTCACGCTTTCGGGCAGTGGCTTCAAGACACAGCATGTCTACCCGGACCGAGTGGTGAAAGAGGCCATCGTCAACGCCGTGGTACACCGGGACTACCGCCTCAACCGCGACATCTTCATCCGCATTTTTGATGACCGCGTGGAAGTGGAGAGTCCAGGCGTGTTACCAGGCGGGATCACGCCAGCCAACATTGCCCGAGCTGGGTCTCGAGCGCGCAACCCGCTGATTGCTCAGAATCTTCGCGAGTTTCCGGTTCCGCCCAATATTGATGCTGGAGAGGGCGTGCGAATGATGTTTGCCGAAATGGCGTTGGCGAAGTTGTACCCCCCGCAGTACCGGCAGAGCACAGAGGCCGAAGTGGAAAGTGTGACTGTCACTCTGCTCAACCTGAAGCGCCCCAGCGCCTGGGACGAGGTCAGCGACTGGTTGGACCGGCACGGTTCGATTGCCAATGCGAACGTCGTGCGCATTGCCAAGACTGATACCTTGAAGGCGTCCAAGCTCCTGGCGACATGGCGCGAGCAAGGCCTGCTGGTGCCCTTGCCGGGCAGAGGCAAGCGCAACATGGCGTATGCCAAGCCAACCCACGGCACGGAGAACGGTTCGCTGCTGTCCGTCGTGGAGGAGTCCATCCTCCCGATGGATCCCTAGACGATGTTGTTCAGATCAACCAGGGGGCGGACCGGGGGACCAGACAAGGACTTGTTTTCTCCAGGCAACGAAAACAAGGCCCGCAATGTCCAATTCTCCATATGAATCAACGACTTAGATAGACAGTCATTTTCCCGTCCGGGCAGCGCGCTTGGCCGTGGAACGGAGAAAAAAGCCCCGCAACCCAAAGGCTGCGGGGCTCCAAGCAAGCAGCGAGAGATTACTGCGCGTTGTTCTGCAGCGCGGCAATCCGCTCCTCGATCGGCGGGTGGGTCGAGAACAGCTTGCCCACGCCAGAGGTGATGCCCAGGGCCTGCAGGCCTTGCGGCAGCTGGCCGGGCACCATGCCGCCCAGGCGGGCCAGGGCGTTGATCATGGGCTGGCGCTGGCCCATCAGCTGGGCGGCGCCGCGGTCGGCGCGGAACTCGCGCTGGCGGGAGAACCAGGCCACGATGATGGCGGCCAGGAAGCCCAGCACGATGTCCAGCACAATGGTGGTCACCCAGTAGCCGATGCCGGGGCCGGTGTTTTCCTGGTCGTTGCGGCGCAGGAAGCTGTCCACCGCGTAGCCGATCACGCGAGAGAGGAACACGACGAAGGTGTTCATCACGCCCTGGATCAGGGTCATGGTGACCATGTCACCGTTGGCGATGTGGGCGACCTCGTGGCCGATGACGGCCTCGACCTCCTCGCGGGTCATGCCTTGCAGCAGGCCGGTCGACACCGCCACCAGGGCGTTGTTCTTGAAGGCGCCGGTGGCGAAGGCATTGGGTTCGCCCTGGAAGATGCCGACCTCGGGCATGCCGATGCCGGCCTTGTCGGCGAATCGGCGCACGGTCTCGACGATCCAGCGCTCGTCGGCGCCCTCGGCGCCGGTGATCACTTGCACACCCGAGCTCCACTTGGCGATCGGCTTCGACAGCAGCAGGGAGATGAACGCACCGCCGAATCCCATGATCAGGGCGAAGCCCAGCAGGGCGCCCAGGTTCAAGCCGTTGGCGGTGAGGTAGCGGTTCACGCCCAGCAGGCTGGCGACGATGCCCAGGACCACCACGATGGCAAGGTTGGTGGCCACGAACAGAAGGATGCGTTTCATTCGGTCTCCGAGATAAGAATGCGGTCAAGGGGCCGCACCCGGCGTGGAAGATAAGGCCGGCCCCGCGAAATGCAAGAAATCCGCCGATTTTCTAAGGGTTTTGCCGCGGACGGGACGGGCGGAAGACCCGTGCGTCGTCGTAGAACGCCGGGTCCTGATTGGCCGCCCACCAGCCGGGCACCCCCAGCACCGGCAGCGGCACGAAGGGCTTGGCCGCCAGTGCGTGGGGGCTGCAGGCCCCGGACAGCCAGGCGTCGGCGGCCTCCAGGGGGGCATCCGCCGCCCACACATGGGCCGTCATGTCCTTGCGCGGCGCCACCAGCTTTTCCAGCAGGGCGTGACCGAACACCACCAACCGCGCCTGGCTCCACAGCGGCCGCAGGTCGACGAACAACCGCCGCCACTGGCGCGCCCGCAGCGCCTCCCAGAGCGCAGGCGGCGCCTGCAGCAGGGCCCCGTTCTCGTCGAACACGGTGATCGCATCCCGCACCGGCCCGCGCACCGCACCGATGCCGTCGCGCGCGATCTCGGCAGCCTGGATTTCATTGAGCCGTCGCTTGATTCGCGGAAAACGCTGCCAGCACAGGCCGTTGAAGAAATCGTGCAGGCCCTCACGGGTCGGCACCTGGCGCGTCTCGTGGATGAAGCGCTCGTAGGCCATGCCCTCGGGCAAGGCTTCCTGTGACACGAAGCCCACCGGAGCGGCCGGGCCGGTGGCAAGGGCCTGCCACACAGCCTGGCCCTGGATCACCCGCGCATCGGCAGGCTCGCCCAGCTCACGCCAATCGGCATACCAGGGGCCAGCCCAGTCGATGCGGGACCATGGCGCAGCCATCGTCGAAGAAGGCGAAGCCAAGCGGAATCAGCGGGTCGGGCGATGCGGCCGCGGGTGCGCGCAGGCCTTCAGCCCGTCACTTTCCAGCCCAGGGTCTCGCCCCCGCGCAGCGGCTTGATGCGGGTCTGGCCGAAGGGGTAGTCCTCGGGCAGGGCCCACGGCTGGCGGGTGAGCGTGAGCGTGCCGCTGTTACGCGGCAGGCCGTAGAAGTCGGGGCCGAAGAAGCTGGCAAAGCCCTCGAGCCTGTCCAGCGCGCCCGCGGCGTCGAAGGCCTCGGCGTACATCTCCATCGCCGCCGGCGCGGTGTAGCAGCCGGCGCAACCCGTCGCATGCTCCTTGAGGTGGGTGGCGTGCGGGGCGCTGTCGGTGCCGAGGAAGAAGCGCGGGCTGCCGGAGACCGCGGCCTCGACCAGCGCCTGGCGGTGCAGCTCGCGCTTGAGGACCGGCAGGCAGTAGTAGTGCGGCCGGATGCCGCCAGTGAAGATGGCGTTGCGGTTGTACAGCAGGTGGTGGGCGGTGATGGTGGCGGCCGTCAACGGGTCCGCATCACGCACATAGTGCGCCGCCTCGCGGGTGGTGATGTGCTCCATCACGATCTTCAGGCCCGGGAAGTCGCGCCGCAGCGGAATCAGCTGCTCGTCGATGAACACCGCCTCGCGATCGAACAGGTCGATGTCGGGCGAGGTGACCTCACCGTGCACCAGCAGCAGCAGGCCCTCGCGCTGCATGGCCTCCAGGGTGGCGTGGGTCTTGCGGATGTCGGTCACGCCGGCGTCGCTGTTGGTGGTGGCGCCTGCGGGATAGAGCTTGCAGGCGACGACACCGGCCTCCTTGGCGCGGCGGATCTCCTCCGGCGGCAGGTTGTCGGTGAGGTAGAGCGTCATCAGCGGCTCGAAGGCCATCCCGGCCGGCACGGCGGCGCGGATGCGGTCGCGGTAGGCCGCGGCCTGGGCCGCGGTGGTGACCGGCGGCTTGAGGTTGGGCATGACGATGGCGCGGCCGAACTGGGCGGCGGTGTGCGGCACGGTGGTGGCCAGCACCTCGCCATCACGCAGGTGCAGGTGCCAGTCGTCGGGGCGGACCAGGGTGAGGGTGTCGCGGGCTTGGGCTGCAGCGGTCATCCGTCGATTGTCGCATCGGCCCAACCCGGGGCCGGCGCTGCGCGCTCGCCGCGAGGCACTCCCGAGGCGGCGGCACCAGGCTGCTGCGGTGCAGCAGGGCTGGATAACCGCAGAGCTAGAATCGAAACCGACTCAGCAGCTGCCCCTCGCCCATGCACCTCCAAGCTCCCCGCACAACGGGCCCCGTGGCTCGCTTCAAGCCCTGGACCTGGTCAGCCGACGACTTTTCCAAGGCCTGCCGCGTCGTCCGCACGACAGAAGGCGTCGCGGACCATGTGTCGCAGTCCCGCTTTCCGCTGCACATGCTGCGCTACTGGATCTGCGCGAAGCTGCTGGGCGCCCATCTGCAACACCGCGGCACGCCGCGGGTGATGGAGATCGGGGTCGACCGGGGCCAGTTCTTCCATTTCTGCCGGGCCACGCCGGAATGGGTCGATGGCACCCGCTGGCACGGCGCCGACGTGAGCGAGCACACCCTGGCGCTCACTGGCCAGGGCTATGAGGGCATGCACCTGGCCGACTTCACCGACCGGGCGGCGGTCCAGCGCCTGATCGACGACCCGGCCCACCGCGGCCAGTACGACGCCGTGGTGGTGCTGCATTTCCTGGAGCACCTGACCGAGCCCGAGGCCTGCCTCGCCCAGATCCGCCAGCTGCTCAAGCCGGACGGTGTGCTGATCGGCGGCATGCCCAGCTGCCCGGAGTTCGCGCGGGACGCGCGCGAGCGCCATATCCGGCCGCGCTCGACCGCCTTCGGGCACAAGTCGGTGTTTTCCGTCGAGCGCCTGGAGCGTGCCTTCCATGCGCTGGGCCTGCCGAACCAGCTCATCACGGGTGCCTTCTTCGCCCGCAAGCGCGACTCCAGCCTGGAGAACTCCGCCGGCTGGCTGCGCTTCAACCTCTGGTTCGGCAAGACCTTCCCGCGCTGGCCGGGCGAGGTCTACTTCGCGGCGGGCGCCGCGTCCCTGCAGGTCGCCTGAGCACCGGCGGCAGCGGCGGCTGCGGCCGCCGCTGATGCAGCACAGGCTCAGTGCTGCAGGATCTTGTTCAGGAAGTCCTTGGTCCGCGGCTGCCGGGCCTCCGGGTTGCCGAAGAACTCGTCCTTCGAGCAGTCCTCGAGGATGCGGCCGCCGACGTCGATGAAGATGACGCGGTTGGCTACCTTGCGGGCAAAACCCATCTCGTGGGTGACCACCATCATCGTCATGCCTTCCTTGGCCAGGCCGACCATCACGTCGAGCACCTCGCCCACCATCTCGGGGTCGAGCGCCGAGGTCGGCTCGTCGAACAGCATGACCACCGGGTCCATGGACAGCGCACGGGCGATGGCCACACGCTGCTGCTGACCGCCCGAGAGCTGGCCGGGGAACTTGTCCTTGTGCGCCATCAGGCCCACGCGGTCCAGCATCTTCAGGCCCCGGGCCTTGGCTTCATCAGGCGTGCGGCCCAGGACCTTGATCTGCGCCAGGGTGAGGTTCTCGGTGACCGACAGGTGCGGAAAGAGCTCGAAGTGCTGGAACACCATGCCCACACGGCTGCGCAGCTTGGGCAGGTTGGTGGAGGGGTCGTTGACCTGCACGCCGTCGACGGTGATCGTGCCCTTCTGGATCGGCTCGAGCCCGTTCACGGTCTTGATCAGGGTCGACTTGCCCGAACCCGAAGGCCCGCACACCACCACCACGTCGCCCTTGGCGATGTTCACCGAGCAGTCATTGAGCACCTGGACCGGCCCATACCACTTGGAAACGTTCTTGATCTCGATCATGTTGCAAAGCTCCGGACGGGTTCAGCGGATGATGGCGATGCGCGCCTGCAGGCGCCGCACCAGGAAGGACAGGCCGAAGCACACCGCAAAGTAGACGATGGCTGCCAGGAGGTAGGCCTCCTCGGGTCGGCCGTAGATCTTGCCGGCGGTGACAAAGCCCTTGAGCAGGTCATAGGCGCCGATGGCGTAGACCAGCGAGGTGTCCTGGAACAGGATGATGGTCTGCGTGAGCAGCACCGGCAGCATGTTGCGGAAGGCCTGCGGCAGGATGACCAGGCGCATGTTCTGCGCATAGCTCATGCCCAGCGCCTGCCCGGCGAAGACCTGGCCGCGCGGGATCGACTGGATGCCCGCGCGCATGATCTCGCTGAAGTAGGCCGCCTCGAAGGCGATGAAGGTGATGACCGCCGAGGCCTCGGCGCCCACCGGCCGGCCGATGATCAACGGCACCAGCAGGAAGAACCACAGGATCACCATCACCAGCGGGATGGAGCGCATGCCGTTGACGTAGACCGTGGCGGGCATGGCCAGCCAGGGACGGCCCGAAAGGCGCATCAGCGCCAGCAGCGTGCCGAAGACGATGCCGCCCAGGGTGGCGACGATGGTGAGCTGGACACTGAAGAAGAAGCCGTTGACGACGAACTTGCTGATGATGTCCCAGCTGACGAAGGAGAGGTCGAGGCCGCCCATGTCAGTGCCCTCCCCCGGTGCCGCCGGCGACGATGAAGCCGGGGATCTGCACCTTCTTCTCGATGAAGGCGAACACGCGGTTGACCGCGAACGCCGACAGCGCGTAGGCCGCGGTCACCACCAGGTAGACCTCGATGCCGCGAGATGTCTCCTCCTGGGCCTGCATCGCGAACATGGTCAGTTCGGCGATCGATACCGCAAAGGCCACTGATGAATTTTTCAGCAGGTTCATGGACTCGCTGGTCAGCGGCGGCAGGATGATCCGGAAGGCCATGGGCAGCAGCACATAGCGGTAGGTCTGGGCGGTGGTCAGGCCCATGGCCATGCCGGCGTAGCGCTGGCCGCGCGGCAGGGCCTGGATGCCGGCGCGCACCTGCTCGGCGATGCGCGCCGAGGTGAAGAAGCCCAGGGCAAAGACCACCAGCAGGAAGCCCGGCACCTGCTGAAAGGCCGGGAAGGCCTTGGGCACCACGAAGTACCAGATGAACAGCTGTACCAGGATCGGGATGTTCCGGAACAGCTCGACCCATGCGTTGGCCAGGCGCACCACCCAGGGGCTGGAGGGCAGCGTGCGCAGCGTGCCCACGATGGAGCCGGTGACCACTGCCACCACCCAGGAGGCGCCGGCCACGGCCAGCGTCCAGCGCCAGGCCTCGAACAGCCACTCGAGATAGGTACGGCCGCTGCCGTCGTCGTTGAGGAAGACCTGCCAGTCCAGGTTCATCGGGGCGCCTCTTGCGTGAAGGGATCAGGGGAAGCAGCGACATGCCTGCCGCTGAAAGCGCAAACCCCGCGAACCGGGAGGGCCGCGGGGTTTGACGGCTCAGGCCGTAGCCTTACTTCTTGGCGTACTCTTCGACCGGCTTGTCGTTCGGGCCGGCCCAGGCGGCCTTGGTCGCCTCGCTGGCCGGCAGGCCGACGCGGGTGTTCTTCGGCGGGATCGGCTGGACGAACCACTTGTCGTAGATGCGGGCGATTTCGCCCGAACGCATCAGGTCACGCAGGGTGTCGTCGGCCAGCTTCTTGAAGGCCGGGTCGTCCTTGCGGAGCATGATGGCGATCGGCTCCACGCTCAGGACCTCGCCGACGATGCGGTAGTCGGCCGGGGACTTGGAGGTGGCGATGTTGCCGGCCAGGATCTGGCCGTCCATCACGAAGGCATCGGCGCGGCCGGACTCGAGCAGCAGGAAGCTGTCGGCGTGGTCCTTGCCGAAGACCTCCTTGAAGTCGATGCCGGCGGCGCGCTCATGCTTGCGAAGCAGTTGCACCGAGGTCGTGCCGGTGGTAGTGGCGACGTTGCGATCCTTGAGCTGGGCGATGCTGGTGATGCCGGAGTTGGCCTTGACCGCGATGCGCACTTCCTCGACGTAGGTGGTGACGGCGAAGGCGACGTCCTTCTGGCGGGTGGCGTTGTTGGTGGTGGAGCCGCACTCGATGTCCACGGTGCCGTTCTGGACCAGGGGGATGCGGTTCTGCGAGGTGACCGGCTGGTACTTCACTTCGACCTTGCGGCCGACGGCCTTCTCGACGTTGCCGATGATGCGCTGGCACAGCTCGACGTGGAAGCCGGCGTACTTGCCGTCGCCCAGGGTGTACGACAGGGCGCCGGAGGAGTCGCGCACGCCCATGGTGATCACGCCGGAGGACTTGACCTTGGCCAGGGTGTCATTGGCCTGGGCCAGGGCGCCACCGGCGGCGACGGCGGCCACGGCGAATGCCAACAGATGCTTCTTCATGCTGATCTCCTGTGCAAAATGAAAAACGGGTAAGGAAAGACGCATTCTAGGCACGGCCGGCCCCCCCATGACCCCACCCCGGGAAAACGCCCTCCGGCGGTGCATGGCCGCTGGCACGCGGCCTCATGGAAAACCCGTAGCACGGGCCGTGCCGGTCAGGAGGCCAGGCGCACCGGCTGGGTCAACCGCTCCGGCACCAGCAGCGCCTCCACCTGCTCCCGCGTGAGGATGCCCAGCGACTGGGCGACCTCGTCGATCGGCGCCCCGGTGGCGATCGCGGTCTTGGCGATCAGGGCCGCCTTCTCGTAGCCGATGATCGGGTTGAGGGCCGTGACCAGGGTGACCGACTCGCGCACCCGCCGCTCCAGCACCGCGTGGTTGGGGGTGATGCCGTCGACGCAGTGCTCGCGCAGGGTGTCGCAGGCATTGGCCAGGTGCTTGAGGCTCTTGAACAGGCTCCATCCCATGATCGGCTCGAAGGCATTGAGCTGGAGCTGGCCCGCCTCGGAGGCCAGGGTGACGGTCATGTCGTTGCCGATCACCTCGAAGGCCACCTGGTTCACCACCTCCGGAATGACCGGGTTGACCTTGCCCGGCATGATGGACGAGCCCGCCTGCCGCGGCGGCAGCCGGATGTCGCCGAAGCCGGCCTGGGGGCCGCTGGAGAGCAGACGCAGGTCGTTGCAGGTCTTGGACAGCTTGGTGGCCACCCGCTTGAGGACGCCGGACAGCTGCACGAAGGCGCCAGTGTCCTGCGTGGCCTCGATCAGGTTCTTGGACTTGACCAGCGGGATGCCGCTGATCTCGGCCAGCTCGCGGCAGACGCGCTCGGCGTAGCCGTGCGGGGCGTTGATGCCGGTGCCGATGGCGGTGGCGCCGAGGTTGATCTCCTGGATCAGGGCACGGGCCTCGCGCACCCGGGCCTCGTCCTCCTCGAGCATGACGGCGTAGGTGGAGAACTCCTGCCCCAGCGTCATCGGCACCGCGTCCTGCAGTTGCGTGCGCCCGATCTTGAGCACCGCATCGAACTCGCTGGCCTTGGCCTCGAAGGCGCCGCGCAGCCGGCCCATCGCCAGCAGCAGCCGGTCGATGCCGAACCAGAGCGAGAGCCGCACCGCCGTCGGGTAGACGTCGTTGGTCGACTGCGAGGCGTTGACATGGTCATTGGGGTGGAGCACGTCATAGCGCCCCTTCTCGAAGCCGAGGCGCTCGAGCGCCAGGTTGGCGATGACCTCGTTGGCGTTCATGTGGGTGGAGGTGCCCGCCCCGCCCTGGATCACGTCGACCACGAACTGCTCATGGTGGCGGCCGGCTGCGAGTTCGTCGCAGGCCCGCGCGATGGCGTGGCAGCGGCCCTCGTCCAGCACCCCCAGCGCGAGGTTGGTGCGCGCCGCCGCCTTCTTGACCAGGGCCAGGGCACGCACCAGGTCGGGCATGGCCGCTACCGGCGTGCCGGAGATGGGGAAGTTCTCGATCGCGCGTGCCGTGTGGACGCCCCAGTAGGCCTCGGCCGGGATCTCCCGCGGGCCGAGGAAGTCCTGTTCGATGCGGACCGTCGCTGCCATGGTGTTCCTCCTTGGACTGTCTTGGCGGGACTGTAGATCCGCGGGCGTGGATGCGCCAATGCCGGCTTGGCAAGGAACCATGCGGCGCTGTCATGGCAAGCCGCAGCCTGCCTGCCGGGCTGCCCTGATGCCCTGATGCCCGTTCGCCGGTCCGTCAGTGGGCCGCGGGGTGGCTGGCGAGGAACTCCCACAGCGCCAGGGCCGTGCCCTTGGCGGCCCGCGCCGGCGCGCCGGCGGCTGCGGCGGCGCCGGGCTTCTGGCGCCAGGCGCGGATCTCCAGGTCCAGGCGCATCGGGCCCCACTCGCCCGCGCCGGCCGCGACCAGCCGGCCTGCGGCCAGCTCGGCCCGGACCGCGCTGGCGGGCAGGAAGGCCAGGCCCAGGCCCTCGAGCGCCATGACCTTGAGGCCCTCGGCCATGTCGGTCTCGTAGACCCGGTCCAGGTGCACCGGGCCTGGGGCCTGTCGCAGCAGCAGCTCGGTCACGCGCGAGAGGTAGGCCCCCGGCGCATAGCCCAGGTAGGGGATCGGCTGGCCCAGGTGACCGGGCAGGGCGAACAGCGGCCGGCCCTCGGCATCGGGCCGGCAGTACGGTGCGACCGTCTCGCGCCCCAGCACCACCATCTCGTAGCGGCCGGCGTCCAGCGGCAGCGGGTGGGCGTCATGGTGGTAGGCGATCAGCACGTCGCAGCTGCCCTCGACCAGGCGCAGCATCGCGTCGTGGACGTTGAGCGCGGCCAGCCGGCTCTTGAGGGGGCCGAAGCCCGCGCGCAGCGACGACACCCAGCCGGGGAAGAAGGTGAAGGCCAGCGTGTGCGGCGTGGCGACATCGACCACGTCCTGGCCGGCGCCAACCTGCCCGCGCAGCATGGCGCGGGTGCTTTGCAGCGCCTGCAGGATCTCGAGGGACTGCTCGTACAGCGTCTGGCCCGCCGGCGTGAGGCGCGTGGGGTAGGAGCTGCGGTCCACCAGGTCGCAGCCGGCCCAGGCCTCCAGGGCCTGGATGCGGCGGGAGAAGGCGGGCTGGGTGACGTGACGAAGCTGGGCCGACCGGCTGAAGCTGCGGGTCTCTGCGAGGCTGACGAAGTCCTCGAGCCACTTGGTTTCCATGGCCGGATTATCAGTCGGGCCCTGCCGGCCGGCCTCAGGCCGGGGATTCCTCCCGCTCCTGCTGCAGCGCCCACATGCCCGCGTAGCGCCCGCCCAGCGCCAGGAGCTGGGCGTGGGTGCCGCGCTCGACGATGGTGCCGGCGTCCATCACCAGGATCTCGTGGGAGTCGACCACGGTGGACAGGCGGTGCGCGATGACCAGGGTGGTCTTGTTGCGGGCCGCGCTTTGCAGCTCGGCCTGGATCGCGCGCTCGTTGGCCGAGTCGAGCGCCGAGGTGGCCTCGTCGAAGATCAGAATGGGCGGGTTCTTCAGCAGCGTGCGGGCGATGGCCACCCGCTGCTTCTCGCCGCCGGAGAGCTTGAGCCCGCGCTCGCCGACCATGGTCTGGTAGCCCTTGGGCGTGGCGGCGATGAAGTCGTGGATGCGGGCCGCGCGGGCGGCGGCCTCGACCTCGGCCTGGCTGGCGCCGGGGCGGCCGTAGGCGATGTTGTAGGCGATGGTGTCGTTGAACAGAACCGTGTCCTGGGGCACGATGCCAATCGCCTGGCGCACGCTGGCCTGGGTGACCTGGCGGATGTCCTGGCCGGCGATGCGGATGCAGCCGCCCTGCACGTCGTAGAAGCGATAGAGCAGCCGCGCCAGCGTCGACTTGCCCGAGCCGGAGGGGCCGACCACCGCCACGGTCTTGCCGGCGGGAATCTCGAAGCTCACCTCGTGCAGGATCTCGCGCGCGGGCTCGTAGCCGAAGCGCACCTGCTCGAATCGCACGCTGGCCTGCTGCAGGCCCGACAGCGCCGGCGCCCCGGGCGCATCGGCCACCTCGCGCTCGCGGTCCATCAGGGTGAACATCTTGTCGAGATCGGTCAGGCTCTGCTTGATCTCCCGATACAGCACCCCCAGGAAATTGAGCGGGATGTACAGCTGGATCATGAAGGCGTTGATCATGACCAGGTCGCCCAGGCTCATGCGGCCCTCGACCACGCCCTGGGTGGCGCGCCACAGCATCGCCACCAGGGCGATGGCGATGATCAATTGCTGCCCGGTATTGAGCAGGGACAGCGTGGTCTGCGACTTCAGGCGCGATCGGCGCAGGCGCTCCAGGCTCTCGTCGTAGCGCCTGGCCTCGAAAGCCTCGTTGTTGAAGTACTTGACCGTCTCGTAATTGAGCAGCGAGTCGACGGCGCGGGTGTGGGCGGCCGAGTCGAACTCATTGGCCTCGCGCCGGAACTGGGTGCGCCACTCGGTCACGGCGACGGTGAAGGCGATGTAGACCGCCAGCGCCAGCACGGTGATGCCGGCGAACCAGGCGTCGAACTTGATGCCCAGGATGGACAGCACCAGCACCACCTCGATCAGCGTCGGAATGACGCTGTAGAGGGAGTAGGAGATCAGCGACTCGATGCCGCGCACGCCGCGCTCGATGTCGCGGGTCATGCCGCCGGTCTGGCGCTCGAGGTGGAATCGCAGGCTCAGCGCATGCAGGTGCTCGAAGGTGCGCAGGGCGATGCTGCGCGCCGCGCCATGGGTGGCCTTGGCGAAGACCAGCTCGCGCAGCTCGGTGAAGAGGGAGGTCGACAGACGCAGCAGCCCGTAGGCAAGCAGCAGGCCGGCCGGCACCAGCAGCGGCGCGGCGGCCGGGCCCAGGCGCGGCGTCATCGCGTCGACGAGTTCCTTGAGGATGACGGGCACGCCGACGTTGGCCAGCTTGGCGCCAACCATGAAGGCCAGGGCCGCCAGCACCCGCCAGCGGTACTGCCAGAGGTAGGGAGCCAGGCGCCGCAGGGTGGCCCAGTCGGTGCGGGGGGCGCCGGGCGTGGCGGGCGAAGAAGGGAGGGGCGAGCCGCCGGAATGGCGCATGGGAGAGAATGTCCAGTCTGAGATCCGACAGGAGATTGTGCCCATGTCTGCTGCCTCCCATGCCACCGGCGAGGTCGCCAGCCTGCCCGACGACCTCGAGCTGGTGCTGCGCGTCATCCCCCGACCCATGGACACCAACGCCAACGGCGACATCTTCGGCGGCTGGGTGATGGCCCAGGTCGACATGGCCGGCGCGGTGCTGCCGGCACGCATCGCCGGCGGGCGTCTGGCTACCGTGGCCGTCAACGAGTTCATCTTCAAGCAGCCGGTCAAGGTGGGCGACCTGCTGTCCTTCTATGCCTCGATCGTGCGGGTAGGCCGCACCTCGGTGACGGTGAAGGTCGAGGTCTATGCCGAGCGGATGCACTCGTATGGGCGCTACCTCAAGGTGACCGAGGCCCTGCTGACCTATGTCGCCATCGACGACGAAGGACGACCCCGCCCCCTGCCGGCCTCGGCAGCCACCACCACGGCCAGCGGCCGCTGACCCGGGTGACCCCTTCCCCATGAGCACGCCTGACCTTCCCTCCCCGGGCCAGCCGCCGCGCCCGCCCCGCCCCCGCGAGGAGCGCGCGCTGGTGCTGCTGGTGGCCGCAGTCTCCGCCGGCTTCGCCTTCATCCTCTGGCCGTTCCTGGGCGCGGTGCTGTGGGCGGTGTTCATCGCCATCGTGTTCGACCCGCTGCATGCACGTGTGAAGGCGCAGGTCGGCCAGCGGCCGACGATCGCGGCGCTGCTGACCCTCACGCTCATCGTGGCGATCGTGATCATTCCGCTGATCCTGGTCAGTGTGGCCGTGGTGCAGGAAGCCGCCGCGGTGGTGCAGAAGGTGCGCAGCGGCGAGATCGACTTCGCCAGTTACCTGCAGCAGATGATGGACGCCCTGCCCCAGTGGGCCCGTGCCATCCTGGACCGCCTGGGCATCTTCAACCTGGCCGCCCTGCAGCGGCAGATCACCGCGCTGCTCTCGGGCAGCGGCCAGTTCATCACCAGCCACCTGCTGGGGCTGGGCCAGAACACCCTCAACTTCGGGGTGGCCCTGGCGGTGATGCTGTACCTGCTGTTCTTCCTGCTGCGGGACGGCCCCGCCCTGTCGGGGCGGCTGGCGCGGGCGATTCCGCTGGAGCGCGAGCACACCGACCGGCTGCTGTCGCAGTTCGTGACCGTGGTGCGGGCCACGGTCAAGGGCAACATCGTGATCGCGCTGGTGCAGGGGGCCCTGGGCGGGCTGGCCTTCGCGGTGCTGGGCCTGCCCGGCGCGCTGCTCTGGGGCACGCTGATGTCGCTGCTCTCGCTGCTGCCCGCCGTGGGCGCGGCGCTGGTGTGGGGACCGGTGGCGGGCTGGCTGTTGTTCAACGGCGACCTCGCCGCGGCCGTTGGCCTGACCCTCTGGGGCGTGCTGGCCATCGGCCTGGTGGACAACCTGCTGCGCCCGATCCTGGTGGGCAAGGACACCGACCTGCCGGATTACGTGGTGCTGATCGCGACCCTGGGCGGCATCGCGGTCTTCGGCCTCAACGGCTTCGTGATCGGGCCGGTGATCGCTGCGCTGTTCATCACGGCCTGGAATCTCTACACCCGGGTGCGGCTGGCGCCGCAACCCGGCGCCTCGAGCGAACGGCAGGAATGAGAAGGGGGGCAGAGAGCCCCCCTTGTCCGTTCGGCCTGGTGACGCGGCCTGGTCAGTCGGCCTTGAAGCCGGTCGCCGCAACCGCCTTGCCCCAGGTGGTGGTGTCGGCGGCAATGATGCGGGTGAACTGCTCGCGGCTGGTGCCGGTCACGCGGAAGCCCAGCTCCTCGAGCTTGGCCTTGCCCTCGGGCGAGGCCACCGCCTTGACGATGTCGGCGTTGAGCTTGGCGATGATGTCGTTGGGCGTGCGGGCCGGGGCCACGATCCCGAACCAGGAGGTGAACTCCAGGCTGGCAAAGCCCTGCTCCTTGATGGTAGGCACGTCCGGCAGCGCGCCGGCGCGGGTCGGGCCGGTGGTGCCCAGGGCGGCCAGCTTGCCGCCTTTCACGTTGGGCGCGGCCAGGCCGATGCTGGCAAACACCGCCTGCACGTCACCGCTGAACAGGCCGCCCAGGGCGTCGGCAGTCGACTTGTAGTGGACAGCCTCGGGCTTCATCTTCACCGCCTCGCCGAACATGAAGGCGCCAAAGTGGCCCGGGGTGCCCGCGCCGAAGGTGGCCATGAACAGGCCCTTCTGGGTCTTGGTCCACTCGACGAAGTCCTTCACGTTGCGCGCCGGCACCTTCTGCGGGTTGACCAGCAGCGCGAAATCGGAGCTCACCACCTGGCTGACCGGGATGAAGTCCTTGACCGGGTCATAGGGGAGCTTGTTGTAGCTGCTGGGAGCGATGGCCAGCTGGCCGGTCTCGCCCAGCATCAGCGTGTAGCCGTCGGGTGCGGCGCGCGCGGCCTCCTGGGCGGCGATCAGGCCGCCGGCGCCGGGCTTGTTGTCGACGATGACGCCCTGCCCGCCCCATTGCTTGGACAGCTCGCTGGCCAGCTGGCGGGCGACGATGTCGGGGCCGGTGCCGGCCGGGAAGCCGACGATGATGCGGACCGGCTTGGCCGGGTAGGCCTGGGCCAGGGCCGCGGGCGCGGCGAGGGCCAGACAGGACAAGGCCGCGAGGGCGGCCAGGGTGCGACGGCGCAGGGATGCCATGGAATGTCTCCTTGTGATGGTGGAAATGCAGAGGCCCTTCAGACCAGGACGAAAAAGCGCATCGCCACCCGGTCCGGGTGGCGCACGCCGCTGCCGACGAACAGGCGCTCGTTGATCCAGGCCAGCGACGGGGCGCTGGTCTCGAAGGCCGGCTGGCAGCGGAAGTACACCTGCGACGGGTCGACCGGCTCGCCGCGCAGCAGGCGGGCGGTCACCTCGGCGGGCGCGTGGCGGATGGCGTGGTTGCGGACGTAGATGCGGTCGCCGGCGTCGGTCTCGAGGACGTAGTGCGCCTCGAGCACCGCCGTCGTGTCGCTCACGATCAACTGGTAGTCCGCGCCACCCGGCAGGACGCGCGCCGACCAGCCCTGGCCGCGGGCCTGGCCGCCGGTGATGCTGATCATCCGGCGCAGGCCGCGGGCGGTGCGGCCCACCTCGGTGGGGGCTGCGACTTCCACCGACAGGTCGGCAAAGAAGTCGAGGGACGGGGTTCGGGGTTCTTGCATGGCGCGATTTTCAGCAGGCAGCAGCGGTCGACGAGCTGGGCGCCGAGTGTCGCAGCGAACCGGGCGGCCTGCTGCTCGGGCACCGAGGCCCGAGCGCCCTACTCAGACTTTCGAGAAATCAGGCTTGCGCTTTTCCATGAAGGCGGTGAAGGCCTCGCGCGCCGCCGGCTCGCCCAGCATGCGGCCGAAGCTCTTGCCTTCCTCGCGCATGCGGGCCGCCACCTCGGCCTGGGTGCCGGCCTTCATCAGGCGCTTGGTCTCGACCAGGGACGTGAGCGGCTTGGCCGCCAGCTTGCGCGCCTGGGCCTGGGCCAGGGCATTGGCCTCGGAGGGCGGCACCACCCGGTTGACCAGGCCCACCTCCAGGGCCGCCTCGGCCATGAAGGGCTCGCCCAGGAGCAGGGCCTCGGCCGCGCGCTGGTAGCCCATGAGGTTGGGGACCAGCAGGCTGGAGCCGGCCTCGGGGCACAGGCCCAGGTTCACGAAGGGCATGGAGAACGCCGCGTTGTCGCCGGCATAGACCAGGTCGCAGTGCAGCAGCATGGTGGTGCCGATGCCCACCGCCGGCCCGCAGACCGCGGCCAGCAGCGGCTTGGGAAAGCCGCTGATCGCGCGCAGGAAGCGGAACACCGGCGTGTCGCCGTCGGCGGGTGGGTCGTTCGCGAAATCGGCCAGGTCGTTGCCG
>JACCDX011093335.1_pt1 | contig 26495 bp, 20 predicted proteins | sample 7449681 | NCBI WGS metagenome assembly JACCDX01 (sample SAMN15323450, study PRJNA562643) | freshwater metagenome | isolation source: river surface water | place: USA:Blue River Watershed | collected 2017-08-18
AGGATTTAAAATTTTTGCTACTACTCCTTCTTATACTGGTTTAAATACTATTATAGCAACAGGAGGTAATGTAGGAGAATTTGTCCTTATAACAGGAGGAGACTTATTTGTTTATTCGGGAACCGGAGCAGGTTCAACTGGTCCTGATAATTCATACGAGTATGCAGGGGATGTTACAGATGAAAGTAAACTTGTCGGGTTCCAAGGAGCTCAAGGCTTCCAAGGGTTAGAAGGATTACAAGGAGCTCAAGGCTTTCAAGGGTTAGAAGGTCTTCAAGGTTATCAGGGTTTAGAAGGATTACAAGGAGCTCAAGGCTTTCAAGGTTTAGAAGGAGCTCAAGGTTATCAGGGTTTAGAAGGAGCTCAAGGTTATCAGGGTTTAGAAGGATTACAAGGAGCTCAAGGTTTAGAAGGATTACAAGGAGCTCAAGGCTTTCAAGGAGTTCAAGGTTATCAGGGTTTAGAAGGATTACAAGGAGCTCAAGGCTTTCAAGGTTTAGAAGGATTACAAGGAGCTCAAGGTTTACAAGGTTTAGAAGGTCTTCAAGGAGCTCAAGGATATCAAGGATTTCAAGGTTTAGAAGGATTACAAGGAACTCAAGGCTTTCAAGGTTTAGAAGGTCTTCAAGGATATCAAGGATTACAAGGTTTAGAAGGATTACAAGGAACTCAAGGCTTCCAAGGTTATCAAGGCTTTCAAGGAGAAAAGGGAGATGTAGGTCAAGGATTTAAAATTTTTGCCACTACTCCTTCTTATACTGGTTTAAATACTATTATAGCAACAGGAGGTAATGTAGGAGAATTTGTTCTCATAACAGGAGGAGACTTATTTGTTTATTCAGGAACCGGAGCAGGTTCAACTGGTCCTGATAATTCTTATGAATATGCAGGGGATGTTACAGATGAAAGTAAACTTGTCGGGTTCCAAGGAGCTCAAGGTTTAGAAGGAAGTCAAGGAGCTCAAGGTTTACAAGGGTTAGAAGGAAGTCAAGGTTTACAAGGTTTACAAGGTCTTCAAGGTTTACAAGGTCTTCAAGGTTTACAAGGTCTTCAAGGTCTTCAAGGTCTTCAAGGTCTTCAAGGTCTTCAAGGTCTTCAAGGGTTAGAAGGAAGTCAAGGATTACAAGGCTTAGAAGGATTACAAGGTCTTCAAGGGTTAGAAGGAAGTCAAGGAGCTCAAGGCTTACAAGGTTTACAAGGGTTAGAAGGAGCTCAAGGTTATCAGGGTTTAGAAGGATTACAAGGAGCTCAAGGCTTTCAAGGTTTAGAAGGATTACAAGGAACTCAAGGCTTTCAAGGTTTAGAAGGTCTTCAAGGATATCAAGGATTTCAAGGATTACAAGGCTTTCAAGGAGCTCAAGGATTACAAGGAGCTCAAGGCTTAGAAGGAGCTCAAGGTTTAGAAGGCTTTCAAGGAGCTCAAGGCTTAGAAGGCTTTCAAGGAGCTCAAGGCTTAGAAGGAGCTCAAGGCTTTCAAGGAGTTCAAGGTTATCAAGGATTACAAGGTCTTCAAGGATTACAAGGTCTTCAAGGATTACAAGGGTTCCAGGGGTTAGAAGGTCTTCAAGGATATCAAGGTTTTCAGGGGTTAGAAGGCTTTCAAGGTGAAAAGGGAGATGTAGGTCAAGGATTTAAAATTTTTGCCACTACTCCTTCTTATACTGGTTTAAATACTATTATAGCAACAGGTGGTAATATAGGAGAATTTGTTCTCATAACAGGAGGAGACTTATTTGTTTATTCTGGAACCGGAGCAGGTTCAACTGGTCCTGACAATTCTTATGAGTATGCTGGAGATGTTACAGATGAAAGTAAACTTGTTGGATTCCAAGGAGCTCAAGGTTTAGAAGGAAGTCAAGGAGCTCAAGGTTTACAAGGGTTAGAAGGAAGTCAAGGTTTACAAGGTTTACAAGGTCTTCAAGGTTATCAAGGAGTTCAAGGTTATCAAGGAGTTCAAGGTTTAGTTGGAGCTACTGGTGCCGATGGTTATCAAGGATTACAAGGTCTTCAAGGATTACAAGGTTATCAAGGATTACAAGGTCTTCAAGGTCTTCAAGGTTATCAAGGTTTAGTTGGAGCTACTGGTGCTGATGGTTATCAAGGTCTTCAAGGTTATCAAGGTCTTCAAGGTTATCAAGGTCTTCAAGGTTATCAAGGATTACAAGGCTTTCAAGGTCTTCAAGGATTCCAGGGGTATCAAGGAGAAAAGGGTGATGTAGGTCAAGGATTTAAAATTTTTGCTACTACTCCTTCTTATACTGGTTTAAATACTATTATAGCAACAGGAGGTAATGTAGGAGAATTTGTCCTTATAACAGGAGGAGACTTATTTGTTTATTCCGGAACCGGTGCAGGTTCAACTGGTCCTGATAATTCTTATGAGTATGCAGGGGATGTTACAGATGAAAGTAAACTTGTCGGGTTCCAAGGTTATCAAGGCTTAGAAGGAACTCAAGGCTTTCAAGGGTTAGAAGGAACTCAAGGAGCTCAAGGTTTACAAGGATTACAAGGTTTAGAAGGTCTTCAAGGTTATCAGGGATTTCAAGGTTTAATTGGTCCAACTGGTTCTAATGTTAATCTTGAACCAATGTTCACAGTTGATTTTAATACAGGTTTAATTACAGTAGCTTCATCAACTGGAGGAGATTCTCAATTTATATTTGATACTAATGCAAACCAGTTACAATTAGCAACTGGAAGCAGTATATCTTCTATTAATCCTCAAGATACTGTATTTATAGATGCAAGTTTAAATGTTTATAACAGTCTTACTGTCGATACACTTACAGGTATAACTTCTTTTGTTTGTTATACAGGCGGAGAACTTGTCCCTGTACTTGAAATTGACCCTTGTAATAAAGAAATTATAATGATGACTGGAAGTTCTATTACTTCTGTAAATCAATCTGATGCTGTATTTATAGATGCAAGTTTAAATGTTTATAACAGTCTTACTGTCGATACACTTACAGGTATAACTTCATTCGTATGTTATACAGGAGGAGAACTTGTTCCTGTACTTGAAATTGACCCTTGTAATAAAGAAATTATAATGATGACTGGAAGTGCTATTACTTCTGTAAATCAATCTGATGCCGTATTTATAGATGCAAGTTTGAATGTTTATAATAGTCTTACTGTTGATACAGTTACAGGTATAACTTCTTTTGTTTGTTACACAGGAGGAGAACTTGTTCCTACTGTTGAAATTGATCCTTGTAACAATAAAATCATTATGATGACTGGAAGTACTATTACTTCTGTAAATCAATCTGATGCTGTATTCATAGACGCAAGTTTGAATGTTTACAACAGTCTCACAGTTGATACAGTTACAGGTATAACTTCTTTTGTTTGTTATACAGGAGGAGAACTTGTACCTGTACTTGAAATTGACCCTTGTAATAAAGAAATTATAATGATGACTGGAAGTACCATAAGATCAAGTGATCCTGCTGATACTATATTTATTGATGGTAATTTTAATGTGTCAAACCTATTTACTGTAGACCAAGTAATAGGAAACGTTGCAGTTAATTATTATACTGGTGGAAATATGATACAAAATACAACTATAGATGTATATGGTAATATCACAGCAACAGGAACTGCAAATATAAGCTCAGTTGGAACTAACAATTTAATTATAAATAATTTTGGAAGTACAGGGGTAATTACATCACCTGTAACAATAAATGCAAATAGAGGTAGATTTGGATTTAATAATTGGGCTTCTACCGGAGCAACAACAATCTTAATAAATAATAATAGAGTAAGTTCAACAAGTAGTGTATTTGTTAATATATCAAATTATTATACTTCAACAACTTTTCCATCAGTTTTATGCGTTATACCGTCTAACGGAAGCTTTAATATTTTATTTACAAACGATAATGGTATCAACGGGTCAAGATTTGATATTGATTTTTTTATAGTAAATTAACACAAGAATTATTATTAAATTATTTTCTTACTTTAATAATAAATGTCAGGTATTCGTTTCATTTCAGCATCCACAGGTGCAGGGTCAAGAGTAGGTATTGGTTTATCTTCAGTTGTAGGTCCAACTGGTCCTCAAGGAAGTCAAGGATTACAAGGTCCTCAAGGTTTACAAGGTCTTCAAGGCTTCCAAGGTTTACAAGGAACTCAAGGTAATCAAGGTCTCCAAGGTTTACAAGGTTTACAAGGTTTAGAAGGAGTTCAAGGGACTCAAGGCTTCCAAGGAACTCAAGGAGTTCAAGGGACTCAAGGTAATCAAGGTAATCAAGGTAATCAAGGTAATCAAGGTCTTCAAGGTAATCAAGGATTTCAAGGGTATCAAGGATTTCAAGGATTTCAAGGATTTCAAGGTATAAAAGGTGATACAGGTGAGGCTTTTAAAATATTTGCTACCACTCCTTCTTATACTGGTTTAAATACTATTATAGCAACAGGAGGTAATGTAGGAGAATTTGTTCTTATTACAGGAGGAGATTTGTTTTTATATTCAGGAACCGGAGCAGGTTCAACTGGTCCTGATAATTCCTATGAATATGCAGGAGATATAACAGATGATAGTAAACTTATAGGCTTCCAAGGAGCTCAAGGGTTTCAAGGATTTCAGGGTAATCAGGGCTTTCAAGGTCTTCAAGGCTTTCAAGGTCTCCAAGGATTTCAAGGTTTCCAAGGCTTAGAAGGCCTCCAAGGATTTCAAGGATTAATAGGTCCTACAGGAGCTCAATTCACAGGTCCTTTTAGTGATATTGTTATAACAGGAAGATTAATAATGGAAACAGGAGCTTTTGTTGAAGGTGATTTAGTTTTATCTACTGGTTCTTATATTGGAAGTGCAGATGATACATTATTTACAGATGCTTCTCTTAACATTGCTAATATCTTTGTTGTTAATGCTTTTAATGGAGATGTAACTTCTACTGGAACTTTACAAGGAGCTACTGGTATATTTAATAGTTTGAATGTAACTACTGCAACCGTATCTAATTTAATAGTTACAAACACTATATCTATACCTACAGGGGCATTAGTAGGTTTCCAAGGTAATCAAGGTTTCCAAGGTAATCAAGGTTTCCAAGGAGTTCAAGGAGTTCAAGGAGTTCAAGGAGTTCAAGGAACTCAAGGAACTCAAGGTAATCAAGGTAATCAAGGTAATCAAGGCAATCAAGGCAATCAAGGCTTCCAAGGCAATCAAGGCTTCCAAGGCAATCAAGGCTTCCAAGGAGTTCAAGGAGTTCAAGGCTTCCAAGGAGTTCAAGGAGTTCAAGGAGTTCAAGGAGTTCAAGGAGTTCAAGGAGTTCAAGGCTTCCAAGGCTTCCAAGGTAGTCAATATACAGGTCCTTTTACAGAGTTAGTTGTAAGTGGAAATTTAATATTATCTACAGGAGCAATATTAGTTTTACAGACAGGTTCATTCTTACAAGGTGATTTAGTTTTATCTACTGGAAGTTCAATTGGAAGTTCTGATGATACATTATTTACTGATGGTTCACTTAATGTTGCAAATATATTTGTAGTTAATGCTTTTAATGGAGATGTAACTTCTACTGGAACATTTATAGGTTCAACAGGTGTATTTAATAATATGTCTTTAAGTTATTCTTCTTCAACAGGAGTGTTAGGTATCGTAACATCTAATACATCAAGAGGTAAATTAATAATAACAAATGGATTACAGACAGGAACTGTTAATAATAATTTAGTTAATGAAAATAGTTATGTTGATGCTGTTTCTATAGGGTCATCTCAGTTAAACGTTAACATCTCTGCAATTACTGTAAATCAAGGTTCTTTTACAGTTTATTTATCAAGTACATCTACAGGAGAATATCCTATAAACTGGATTGTATTTAATTAATTTAATTTTTACTTTTAAATATATAAGTAAAAATTTTAGGCTAAAAGTTCCCTTATTTTATCTCTTGTTTCTTTATCTAAATTTTTAGTATATTCTTCAACCTTAAATGTAATTATTAAATTTCCCCCTTTTATACCGTGATTTTGAATTGTATATTCTTTACCTTCTTTTATAACTCCAAAATCACTCACAAAATTTAATTTAAAATTACCATCAAAATGAGGTATATTTATTTCACAACCACAAATACTGTCAATAAAGCTTATTTTAGTCTCATATAATATGTCATTACCTCTTCTCTTAAAAGAAGGGTGTTCCATTACTTTGATTTTAAAAACTAAATCTCCAGGTATTTCTGAAGGTTTAAATGCTTGTTGTCCTTTACCTACAATTCTTTTTTCATAACCATCAATACAACCTACAGGAATATTAACTTCATAATATTCTTTATTCCTAATTATACCTTCTTTATTACAGGTATCACATCCTTTTACAATATATCCCTTTGTTTTACACTCATCACAAACTACTTCCATAGACTGTATCATAGGTCCAAATTGTCTCACAATTGTAACTTTTCCATTTCCGTTACATTTAGAGCAAACAGAACAACAAGTACATTTTGTATTGGTAGTAACAAGCATCTTTCTGGTCTTTCCAAAATATACTTCTTCCAAGGGTACTTCAACATTATAAACTGTATCATCTAATTTTCTCATAGCTTCTTGTCTTCTTCTGTGAGTTTGATTAAACATAAAATCAAAAGGAAAACCGTGTGGAAATGGGTTAAAATTAGCTTGGTTAGTATTATCACCTACCATATCATAATTTTTACGTTTATCATCATCTGCAAGGGTTTCATAAGCGTTAGAAATTTCTTTAAATTTTTCTTGGTCTCCTCCTCTGTCAGGATGGTGTTCTAGAGATAGTTTTCTAAAAGCCTTTTTTATGTCGTCTTTTGAAGCTTCTTTTGGAACGCCTAATTTTTCATATAAACTCATAGTTTATTATTTAATTTAATAAACTTTAAATAAACTTTTTTTGTATATTTTCATAATATGATAAAAGTGAAAAATATTTTTTTGCTTTTGACAAATCTTCTTCCTCAAATGAACTTGATAAGTTAAGTTTAATTTCTCTTATTTTATCATTAATATAACCTTCTTCTACCTCATTATTTTCAAGTTTTTCATTCAGTTCAAAAATATCCTCTAAAGATACTTCAGATGAAATATCTGTTTCTCCTTTTATATTAAGCATATAATTAGCTCTCTTTTTATCGTCTTTTAATACAGAATATGCCTCATTTATTTGCCTTGTAATAATCTCACTTTTTTCTCTTTCACTAAGTGAAAGTGTTTGATATTTATCAGGATGAATGACCTTCTGAAACTCCTTATATGTATATTCTAATTCTTTAATATTAAGGGTATATTTAACTGGAATATTGAATAAAGAAAAATAATTTATATTAGGCTTACTTAACTTACAAATTAATCGATTCATTTTCTTTTATATTATATGTTTTTAAACGGTAAATTAAAGAATTTATCTAGTATTACTTTTTGGTCGCAAGTTAAAGTATGAATTAAACCATTAATATACAATTCTCTTAATACTAAAGTTGCGTCTTTTGATAAAGAATAAATTTCTTTTTTCTTAGACTTTATTTCTTCCTTATGTGAAGTATATAATTCTCTTGCTCTTTTTTTAAGTTCTTCGCGGTCTTCTTCAGTCATAATCTCACGTTTCTTTTGTTGATATTCTTTCATATATTTTCTGTGTTCTTCTTTCCTTTGTTCTTTTATATAAGAAGGAAGCTTTGGTCTACCTCTTTTCATTTCAATCTCCATTTTTTTAAATTATACAAGAAAATTTAAAAAAATTATTTACAACCACCACAAGAACCACCTCCACAACAACCTGATTTTTGATAAATTTTATAAGTTTCTTCATTAGAAGATTTTTCGTCTTTACAACAACTTGTATTATCATCTGAAGATTTTTGTTCTTTACAACAGCCTCCTTCTTTGTTACACCCTCCACATCCTTCTCCATTTTCATTTTTGATAGTCATTACTCTGTTAGGAATGTTCTTACCGGTAGCCCATTCTAATACCTTTGGAAGATTTCTTAACAATCTTCTACTTGACTGATAGAAAGCATCAGGGCATAAATAACAGTAGCTATTCACAGGAACTTCATAACAAGCATCACTTTCGTTTGTAATAATAACAAAAATATCAATATCTTTAAAGACTGATAAATCAGTTTGAGTTTGAGAATAATGGGTAAATACATTTTGACCTTTATTCTTTAAAATAGCCTTTAAAACTTCTTCTAACAAATTAGGTTCTTTTTCGGTATTTCTAATAATCATCCAGTTATAAGAGTTTTCAAGGGTTGTTTCATCCAGTGGTTTACACATTTTTTTAAGAGGATAAACTACACGACATAATTCTTCTAATTGTTTTGAGGTTGCGTTAAAGTTAGAAGATGAAGAATACATATGATTTAAGAATGGAGATAATACGTTAATTTCACCATATGAAATATCAAAACGTTCTTTAAGGTCATTATATAACTTATTTGTAATTAAAGGCTGAGAGATAACGTCTGCGTGAGAATTTTCCTTATTATAACCATAAGTAATCTTAGAACCAAACATAACGTCTCCTGAAGTTAAAGTAGTGTCGATAATTAAATCTAAGTACATATAGTTTAAATTAACTGATTTATACTCTCCAAAATTTGAATATAAATTGGAGGTTCTAACAACCATTATATTTTCATTTTTTTGGATAGACTGTATTTTAACCGAAATATTACCATTAATAGACACAAAACCATCTTCGGTTATATCAATAGTTGTAAAGACGCAATCGTCTCCTATTTCGACGAAGTTAAAGCTCATTTTATATAGAGATTATTTATATCTTTAGTTTTATAATTTTTTAAAATATTATAAAACTTGATTTATTTTAAACTGGATGATTTATTTTAAACATTTTTTTTTCTTAAATTTAAATAAATTCTTGGGTTATTATTAAATGCCAACTCTCCGTTTTATCTCCGGTTCTGGAAGCGGTTCTACCGTAGCTCAAGGTGTCGTAGGACAAATTGCAGCTTTAAATCAAGCTATTGCAAACTTAAATAATTTGACATCATCTTTAGCTCCAATTGTCCCTCAAAAAAGTATTAGTTTTTATTTAAACGGTAATTTTGTTACTGTTGAAAATCCTGACCCAGATATGACTCTCTTAGTTTACTTACGTAATTATACTCATTTTATAGGTACTAAACAAGGTTGTACTCAAGGTGGTTGTGGTATTTGTACTGTTATGTTGTCATTTAAGGATGTTAATAACGTACCAAAAAATGTTTCTGTTAATTCATGTTTAGTTAAGCTTGTTAATGTTAATAACTTAGCTATTACTACTATTGAAGGTTTGGGTAACTTAAATGATTTACATCCAATTCAAAATTATTTTTATAAAATTGGTGCTTATCAATGCGGTTATTGTACCTCCGGTCAAATTATGAATATGTATACCTCATTTCAAGATTATGCAGGTCAATCTAATAATTCTATGACTCCATCTTGGACCGAAGCTGAAAGAATTATGGGTGGAAACTTATGTCGTTGTACTGGATATAGACCTATTATTGAAGTTCTTAAAACTTTGATGGTTACATCACCTTCTGGAGCTTCTTCTCCTTATATTAATCCTGCAGATGCTACTCAAGTCTCAGAATATGAAGCATTATGGAATAAATGGCACTCAGCAGGTGTTTCTACTGGTCCAAGATATTTACCAGTCTATAATCAAACTGGAACTGATACTTTTAACTGTAACTCTTATGTTTCACAAGCTGTCACAGAAGGTAGAACAAGTTTGGTTCAAATTCCAACTGTTGATTGTGAATTTACCGCAGACGCAGGCTTTAATCACTATAATTTATCATCTTTTGCATCTGTTGCAAATGTGGTTAAAACTGTTAGTGACCTTTCTACCATTTCTATCGTCCAAGGTCAAACTTCTTATGGTGTTCCAGGATATAGAAGAGAAACAAATGAAACTGTTGTTATCAACGTTTCAAATATTCCTGAATTACACTCTTTTGTTGCAACTGGTTCAACCGGAACCGCAGAAGTTACTTTTGGATCAGGTTTAACTATTTCTGAACTTTATGATAATTTATCAGGTCAATCTCATAGAGTTTTTACTTCATTTGCAGACTATTTATTAAAGATTTCAGGATGGCAAGTTAGAAATCAAGCTACTTGGGTTGGTGGTATGTTAATGGCTAAAAAACAAGGATTCTTATCAGATACTACATTATGTTTATTAGCGCTTGAAGCAACCATTAATTATAAAACTATTGATGCAAGTGGTAATATCGGAACAGGTTCAACTTCTATCTCAAATTTCTTATCATCTAATTTCTCCTTATCTAACAGTGTTGTTGTTGTTACTTCAGCAACAGTCTCTGTTAATGCAAATCAATACTTAAAAGTATATAGAAGTGCATCTCGTATTTTTAACGCTCACGCACAAGCACATATTGCATTTTCTTTAGATGTTGATGGTTCAAATAACATTGACAATTCTAAGATTTATGTTGGTGCTTTAGGTTATACTGGAGCGACTGGTTCAGGTGTTGCTTCTTATCAAGAATTTACTGCAGGTGAAACCTACTTGAATGCAACTACTACAACTGCAATGACTTATCAAGGTTTAGTTGATGCTGCAAGAAATACAGCTTGGGATATTCATATTGATATTATAGCTCCAAATCATACTGAAGCTTCACAGATTACTTATAAGAAAGAATTAGTTTACGGTTTCTGTATTCAATTTGTTGACGAAATGCAAGGCAATTCATTGGCTACTACTTTAAGTAAAAAGACTTCTTTTGGTACTCAAGAATATGGTACACCTGAAGGTACTTTTGATAATATTTATGACTATGTTATTGACCCTAATAGCGTTCATATTAAGAAATATAAACCTCCTCATCCAGAAAAGGCTGTCGGTCAAGCTATTTATGCTACTGATTTGAGCGTTAATGATGCTTTATGGACTGCTCCAATTATTTGTAATAAATCATTAGCTGGTAAGATTGATTTTACCGCAAATCCAGCTGATTTATTTGGAAGACCTTATATGTATGCTACTATTGACTTTACTGATGTTAATGGTATTTTGAAGGGTATTGAAGTTGCAGAAACAATGCCTGGAGTTAAGTTAATTTTATCTTGGTTAGATTATAAACCAAATACCCAAAATGCAGGTAAAAGTCAGTTCACTGCAGGAGGTGCTTTTGAAGAATCTGCAGCAGCACTCTTCTCTACTTTATATGCAGGATTATTTACTACTCCACCAGCAGGTCCATTTGCAGGTATTAATTTAGCACAAGACCAATTTATTTCTACACTTGGTTCTACTAACTCATCTTGGCTTGTCAGACCATTCTCTAATAAGGTTTGGTGGTACGGTCAAATGGTAGGTATTGTTGTTGCAGAAACTCAAGCATTAGCTATTTCTGCTTCAAGAGTTATTTCATCATATATCACTTTTGTAACTCCAGCAACCCCTGGAAATCCAGTTGTTACAGTTGATACTTCAAACTTAGCTAATAATGTTCCTTATGGTAGAGAATCTTTACAAATGTTAGGTTTTGATAATCCAGGTTGGGGTAACTTTGATGGTACTTTTTCTACTCCATCAGCATCTGTTGTTGCTTATTATTCTACTGGTTCTACAGGTTCTGGTATCGGTCAATTTGATGTTGTTTACGGAACAGGTGCTGCATCTACTGGTACATTACCACCTGGAACTTATAGAATGACAGGTACAACTTATATGGGAGGTATCGATCATTTCCCAATGGAAAGACACGCAGTCACCGTTTATCCTGACCGTGAAAATAAATTTGGTGTTTATCTTTCTTCTCAAGCGCCTGTTATAAATGCTTTACATATGGATGATATGTTTACATTTGGTACAGGTTCATTTGGAGGATTAAATGTTTACTACAGTAACTCAGGTCCAGCAAGAGAAGCAGATGGTACATTAGTTTATGACCCATCTCAATATAACTATAAAACAGCACAAGTTGGTGGTGCATTTGGTATGAAATTCTACGGAAGTCACGTTCATATTGCTACAGCTCTTGCAGCTAAACGCTTAAATCGTCCTGTTAAGTCTCAATGGATTTATTCTGATGATATTATGAATAATGGTGGTTCTCAAGCACAGCACTTACTATATCAAATGGCTTTTGATGCTAATGGTAAGATTAAGGCACTTTCTCATGATAGATATGTTAATTTGGGGTCATTTAATGAATCTACTTTAGCTATTGCATATGGTGATAATGATACTGCTCGTGTAGCTAAATCTTTATTAAACTTTGGAGCTTTCAAGTCAAGAGTTAATTTAATTAAAACAAATAAACCACCTGCAGGTGCAACTCGTTCATACGGGCAATCTCAAGGTACTTGGTCTGCTAATATTGTCACTCAAAATATTTCCCACTTCTTAGCTACTGGTTCTACTGGTTCTTCTACTATGTATACTGGTCCATCTCAATTTGATGTCTTAGTTAGAAACTTAATTACTCCATCATCTCCATTCGTTAATGTTAATGGTGAAATCTTAACTAACTTGGGAGAAGTTCAAGTTGCTTCCCAACTCGAATCTGATGGTTTCCAAAACGATGGTTATCAATACCTTTCTGAACCTTCTCACGAAGCACAATTAAGAGCTATTGATAGAAAAGTTTATAACTTATTCTATACTTCAGGAACAGGTATTTATGGTTCATTAGAATATGATGTATCTAATCCAACTGGTGGAACTGGTGCATATCTTACTGTTGCTTATGATGATACCGGTTTACGTTATCCTGCTATTAAACAATTAGAAGTTGATGTTAAACGCTTTAATGCTTTACCTGAAAATAAATATGTTAAACAAGGTGTTGCTGTAGGTGCATCTACTTACTTGATGACACAAGGTTGGAATCCTTCTGCTGAAGTTAAAATGCAAATTGATACTGCTGACGGTAAGATTAAACTTATTACTGCTTATACTGATGCTGGTGTTAGTGCTGATAACAGATTACTTATGAGTATTGCTGATTCTATGTTATTAGACCCATCTAACTTTAAGGTTATTAACGGAGAAGACCCTATGTGTGGTGGTTTGACTAATGCAGGTTCTCAAGATACTGTTGGTTTAATGAAGGCTGGTTTTGCAGCTACATTAGACTTCTTAAAGAAATGTATGGATGCTATCTATGAAGATTTAACTTATGCTCAAGGTGTCCCACAATTCTATGGTTTAATTAATCCATTCCCTCTTGCAGGCAATTTAGATGCTGTTCCTTTTACAGGTCCAACTGTTACTTATCCTTCTGGTTTAACTATTCCAACTCAAGGAAATCCAGTTCCTTCAGCTGCTGATTTAGCTTGGGTTAAAGATGGTTATGCTGCATTCTTATCTTCAGGTGCATTAAACGCTGTTGAAGCTTATAACGAGCAAATTAACTTAATGTTACTCACATTAATTCGTTATGTTAATCAACAATATACTCAACAATATGGTTATCCAGCAGGTTTATTTAATATCTTAACTTATGCTGACTGGAACAACTATCCAAGAGCTGTAAAAGCAGCTTATATGGCAGGCTATTGGTCTTATATTAAAGGTGGTATGATTGGTGGTGCTCCTAACGTTCTCAACTTGTCTTATGTTTACCAAAATCCTACTGTTGGTAATGGTGGTCCATTAAGATATCCAACTAATCTTGGTGTTTCTACCCTCTTCTTTGGAGCTACAATTAGAAAGATTACAGGTATTGGTAGAACTTATGGATCTAACTATAATGCTTATTATAATTCTATTGCTAATAACCGTATTGATAGTTGTGCTCTTTCTCTTGTAGAAGTTAACACTCTCACAGGAGAATATAAAGAAAAAGAAGCTATTGTTTCTATGGATTTAGGTCACTCATCTGAACCTATAACTGATATCGGCCAACTTGAAGGTGCTTATGCTTTCGGTAAAGGTTATTTCTTAAAGGAAGATAAATACTTTAACTCAACCTCAGGTGAATTACAAAACAGTGATACTTGGGAATATAAACCATTATGTACCGGTGATACTCCAGAAAGATTATCAGCTATCTGTTTGAACTATACTGGTTCTATTAACGGTCCAGGTGATTTACCATTTGTTTCATTCCTTTTACCTAACGGTTCAACTGTTGCTTATCCTCAACCTAAATATCCAGGTATACCAAATAAAGGTAAAGCTATTGGTGAAGTTACTACAGGTCTTGGTGTTGTTCCATTTATGGCTGTTCGTGAAGCTATTGCAACCTATCGTTTACAAAATGATATTGATAGCAATACAGCTAACCCAGAGACAAGAAATGCTTGGTTAGATACTGTAGCTACAGCTCCAATTACAACTGATAAAGTCAAAAATGCTTGTCCATTGCCAACAACATTATAAAAAATTAAAAAAATATATTTATATATTATAAAAATGTTCTTAACAGTCTTTTCTAAAAATAAAGTTATGCATATTCAAACCGTTGGAAGCTCTGTTGACGAGGTCAAACAAGAAATCTTTAATCAGAGTGGAATCTTACCTGAAAATCAAATTTTAAGACAAAATATGATTGTCTTAGAATCAGGTAAATCATTCAACGATTATCCTATTGTTCCAAAGCCTTTTGTCTTCTCTGTAACTGACAAGAATGACCCTATCGTTCATATTTCAACTACTAATCCAACTATTTCTCCAGCTATGTTAAACTTGTAAGTTTTTATACTTTATTAATATAAAAACTTATTTCTTAGGCTTCCAACAATCCTTTGTTTGTATCCATTCCCAACTCATCAATTCAATACAATATGGAACTGCTTTCCAAACTGCTGTTAAACATTCGTATATTGACCTTGGAGAACCCGGTAAATTTATAATTAAGGTTCCTTTATTATTTGTATATTTTATACCTGCAGTTTGTCCGCTAAGAATAGCTGTCGGAACTACTTTTAAACTTTCGCTTCTCATTAACTCTCCAAAACCTGGAAGTTCCTTATCTATTATTTGCAAAGTTGCTAAGGTTGTAACATCTCTTATAGATGGACCACTTCCTCCTGTAGTTAAAATTAAAGAACAACCTTCTTCGCACAGCTGTTTTAACAGTTTTTTAATGTCTTCAATTTCATCTGGTAATACAGTATATACAATATCAATACTATTATCAGGATATTGTTCCTTTAAAAATTCCATTATTTTTTTACCAGATAAATCTTCATATATACCTTTTGACGCTCTATCTGATGCTGTTAACACACCTATTTTTAATCTATCATCATATAGGTTATTTTCATTTAATACTATAACATCTACAATCTCGTTTCTTTTAATCTTTCTATCAACACATATTAAAGCATTTCCATCACACATACTTTTAACTGTAGATGATGCCTGATTTCCTGTTGATTTTATACGATTATTTAATAGAATAACACGCTGATAATCAGGTCGCGGGTCGCTTTCATTTATATTCGCGTCAAAGTCAATAGTTGCCTTTATCATCTTATTTTTATATTGATTATATCCTGATAATTTCTTTATAAAAGGTACAATAAACAGTTCTGTAAGAACCGATGAAGCAACAGGATTTCCAGGTAATGAAAAAAAGAACTTGTTTTCTTTTGTTGCAAAAGTAAAGGGTTTTCCAGGCATCATATTTATCTTACAAAAATGTATGGTATAACCGCAGGTCAATAATGCAGATTTAATAAAATCGTGTTCTCCAACAGAAGCTCCCCCTGAACTTATTATAACATCGCTTTCAACTTCATTCAAAGCATCAATTATATCTTCTAAATTATCTTTAAGAATAGATGCAGTTTCAATATAAGAAATACCCTCAAGTCTATTATAGATAATTGGAGAGTTAATATCAACAATTCCTTTGTCTTCATAGTTAAAATAAGGAATTAATTCATTTCCAGTCGAAAAGATACTGACTGTAGGCTTATCATACACATAAATCTCTTTTATTCTTGCGCTTAATAGTAAACCTATAGAATAAGGTGATAATATTGAGTTTTTCTTTAAGAGAAGTTCACCCTCTTTCATATCACTACCAATTTGTCGTATAAAAGATGGTTTCTGAGGTTTGATGTTAATTATAACACTATTTTGTTCTACTTTTTCCTCAACATTTTCAATCATAATAATAGTATTAAATTCATCTGGAACTTTTCCACCTGTTGTAATATAGCAAGTTTCACCTTCACTAAATGTCTCTGTTTTTTCAGTCTCTGCATATATTGAATCTTTAATTTTTAATGTTGTTTGTTTCCAATTTGTATTCCACCCATAACCATCTCTCATAGATGTCCTAAAAGATGGATTATTTACATCGCTAAAAATATCTCTTGAAAGCACAAGTCCAGGTTTTATTTCAGATATAGGTAAGGCTTTTTCATTAAGAGAATTGATAGAATTAAAAACGATATTTTCAGCTTCTTTCATAGATATCATTTTATATCCCAAAATATTTTCCATTTCTGTATATGTTAAAGCCGAAAAACTTTCATATGAAAATGATTTAGTTTCAGTTTCATTTTTAAGTTCTAACATACATTTATCAGAAAGTCTATTACATAAGATATAAGGAACGTTAAATTTTTTAATAAGGTTATTAAACATAACGTTCTCATCTTGATTTCTACTTGTAAATAATGTTATCATCTTATATTATAACATTATTATATTTAAGCTTATATTTAACCCCCGCTTACAGGTGGTATAACAAAAATTATATCATTATTATTTAATCTTGAATTTATATCAATATATTCTCCGTCTTTTGCGAAGGAACAAATACTGAAATCGTAATTTTGATGCTGTTTTTGAAGTATTTTTATAAAAGATGAAAGATGTAATTCTTCTGCTTCAAATGTAACAGAAGATTGACCTATTTTATCCCTTGCTGATGCGAATAATTTAAAGGTAATTATCATTTAAATATATATTTCTGTTATATTTAAATGCCTAATATTAGAGTTCAATTAGTATCTTCTGAAATAGACTATAATTCGTATACTAAGTGGTGTCATCATCCATCAGCTGGGGCAGTTACGTCTTTCATAGGAACAACAAGAGATAATTTTGAGGATAAAAAGGTTACAACTTTATCATACGAAGCTTATGATGAATTGGCTTTGAATGAGATGAGAAAAATATGTGATGAAGCACTTAAAAAATACGGTGGTTTGAGGGCGTGTATGGTTCATAGATTAGGTGAGGTTAAAGTAGAGGAAGCAAGTATAATTTGTGTTATATCTACTCCTCATAGAAAAGAAGGATTTGAAGCTTGCGAATGGATGATGAATGAACTTAAGAAAAGAGTGTCTATATGGAAGAAGGAAATATTTGATGATGGAAATAGTATATGGAAATAAGGGTTAAATATAAAATATGAATATAATAAATGAAAAGATTTTTTAGTTCATTAACACACGTGAATACAAGCGGAGAATCTAATATAGTTGATATAACCCATAAATCACCTACTTTAAGAATTGCAAGAGCAAAAGCTGATATTTTTTTACCTAATAATATAGCTCATCTTATAAGGGAAAATCAGATTAAAAAAGGTGATGTTTTAGCTACAGCAAGAATTGCAGGTATATTAGCCGTAAAAAAGTGTCCCGAATTAATACCTTTGACACATCCTATAAAAATAACAAGTGTAAATGTTGATTTTAATATAAAAGAGAAAAGTATGAGTGTTATTTCAACCGTAAAATCTTACGATACAACTGGAGTTGAAATAGAGGCTATGACAGCAGTCGGAGTTTCTGCCTTAACAATATATGATATGGTAAAAAGTGTAAATAAAGGGGTGGAAATAAGTAATATAAGACTCCTTTCTAAAAGTGGAGGTAAATCAGGAGACTATAATATTGAAACTTAAAGAAAAATATTATTACTAATAAAGGATGAAAGGTATAGTTAAAGTTGGAAAACAAGAGGCAAGAAAGTTCGGTACACCTACAGCTAATATTTATACAGATGAAAAATTAGAACTGGGTATTTTTAAGGGTCATTTTGTGTATGATGGTTCATACTATAAATCTTGTATTTATGTTTCAAATGAAGGTTCTCTTACTAAAATAGAAGCATATGCTATAGACCAAGAACAATTAGACATATATAATAAAGAGATAGATGTATTTATAGGAGATAAAGTAAGAGATATAAGACAGTTTAATAGTTTTGATGAACTTAAAACACAAATATTAAAGGATGTTGAAGACTGTAGATATTAAACTATTTTATTATCACATAACCATAAAAATACAGTCATATATAAGCCTGAATATAGATTAGCGTGTATTAATCTATATCCAAGACCTTTAAAATAATTTATTTTATTCGGATAAATTAGAGATGTTTTCCATCTATCGAATGGATAACTCATAAATGCAGAAGTTGTACTTGCTCCCCATATTGAAATAATATTATTAAATTTATTCTCATCTTTAAGGTATTTTAACGTGTTAAGATAAAAGAGGTTATATACAAGGGAAGACATAACATTTCCGACACAATATTTATAAATATTTCCTGCTTTCATATTAAGTTGATTTTTCTTTTTTTTAATATCGAAGGGAGTATCAACTATATTACTTGTTAAACAACTTACAAAGGAACTTTCGGTTGTTGTGAGGTTATGTTCTCTACATTTATAATAAGTATACCAATATGTAAAACCAGACGGAAATGAAGATAATATTTCAGGTTTTAATCCTTTATATAATGACATATTATAAGTTATAGGTATACCTGCTTGTTTAAGTGTTTTTATTGTATCTATAGGGTAAAATATAGTAGATGACACAATAGATGAAATAATACCATATGTTCCATACTCCATTCTTTATTATTTTAAGATATATCTTAAAATTATCTTAAAATAAAATTTCACCTTCTCTCAAGTATTTATTTTCAGAGTTTTTACAGTTAAAAAGTGCCCCAAATAATACTTTTCCATCCTTCTTTCTATATTTTAAAAGAGTTTTCATAGGTTCAAGTGTAGTATCAACCTGTTGTCTCTTGTAATCAACTGTTGTAGTATAACATCTACTGCAATCTTCTTCTTTTATAAATTCAATATCGTTTATACTTATAGATTGAATGTTATCTTCATCATATGGATTTAAACCATCAATTACGATATTTGGTCTGAATCTTTCGGTAGTTATCCCATACCCATAATGAATATAATTTTTTATGAAAATATCTTTCAAATATTGGGGTAAATAATAGAAGAAACTATTGTTTAATAATATTCTGTAGTTAAGGTCATATAAACTATTTTTATTCATAAAAAGATACTGACTTGTATTACTAAAGTTTTTACCTTCACATCTAACTAATTTACACTCTTCTTTTAATACGATTGAAATCCAGTCATTTATAGTTTCTTTTGAAGCTTCAAATCTATTCATATTAACGTATAAAAAATCATCATTTTCGGTATTAACAAGCTTTAAAAAATTAAAACTAATTTCAGGTCTTATCAAACCAAGTCTAAGATTTGATTTTAAAGTAATACTCTTATCATTTTTATCGTAAACTATAAATTCACGGTCCCACTTAAGACCATTTTGTGTAAGTTCCCAGTTATTTACCCTAAATCCTTGAGCTCCTTTTATAGGGTAAATATATATTTCAGATATTCTTGGTTTTGTTGATGTATTAATCATCGGTATATGTTCGTCTGTAATTATATAATTATTTTTTAAAAATAAAATAAATTTTTTAGCATCATCATAAGTGCTATTTAATCCAAATGAAATTCTAATTGCCCCGGTTGGTTTTCCCTTAATTATATCCTTCATATCCCAGCATTTATTTCCTTTTTCAAAATGTATTTTTGAGGTTTCAACAGATATATCAAGATATTTATTACAAGCACCAGGATTACAAAAGCATCCTGTTCTTAATTTTATATTATTTATATTACACAATTTTTCAACGTCTTTAAACCCTATGTATTCTCCTCTATGGTCTTTTAAATTAAATGCTATAATTGACCCGTGTTCTTCGTTTTCCGACATACCATATATTTCAGTTAATTGTATATTGTTATAATGTTTTAAGTTTCTAAGTTCATTCAAGGCATATTTTGTGATTTCTAACGACTTATTTTTATCATAGTATTCAAGGTTATTTTTTAAGGTATTATTTAGGTTAATTATAGACAAGAAGTTAATAGTTCCATCTTCAAGACACTCGGGAATATTTCTTATCTTAAAAGTATTTTCTATGGATAAATTAAAAGAATAAGTTCCTCCTCCAAAATATTTTTTGTTAATTTTAGATAAAACTCTCTTACTCATTATTAAGGATCCAAGTCCTGTTAACTCTCCAAAAATTTTATAGAAAGAAACAGTAATAAAATCAGGCTTAGAATTTAACTTACGACAAGTGAGATATTTTGAGGTGTCTAAAAGAATAAAAGTATTTTCATCTTTTAATTCTTCAATTTTATCTTGATTAAACAGCTTTCCAGAAAAATTACATTCTGCAGGGAAAGCGACAAGATTTATTCCTTCTTTAATATTTCCCCAGTTATTTATAACCTCAAATGTTTCATCGTCTAATACGTTAGTTTTACAGTCTAATAAGCCTCTTAAACCTAAAATACTATTATGGTTTGAGAGAGTATATGAAAATTCTTTTATTGGAAAATTATGACCGATAAATTTAATACCGTCAGTTGACCCAGAATTAAATACTACAATATATTCGTCTTTAGGTATATTGAAAAAATCTAAAACTAATTCTCGGGTTTTATTTATAGTATCTTGAACGTTTTTATCAGAATGAGGGTTAGAATATGATGATAAAGAGCTTCCAGCATAATCTAAGTATAACATTTTAATTATAGTCTAATATATTCTTTAAAGAGTTATTTTATATATCATAAAATGTTTGAATGGTTTACATCTCGTTTCAATATAGGAGAAATATCAGGATGTTTCGGAGACATAGGAACAGTTATTCCTATAACAATAGCAATGGCTAAAGTTAACGCTATTAATATATCATCAACATTCTTTTGGTATGGTATAAATAATATTTTAATATCTTATTATGACCTTCCGATGACCGTTCAACCTCAAAAAACAATTTCAGCATTGGCTATAAAAGGAGATTTGGATAATAAAAGTGTTATATGTGCTGGTTTTTTGACAGGTATTATAACATCATTTTTAGCGTTTACAGGATTACTTAATAAAATAGTTAAGTTTACCCCTAAACATTTAATATGCGCCATACAAATGTCTCAAGGGTTAATTTTTATAATGCAGGGTGTTAAGAGAGTTATAGATGTAAATATATGGATTGGAATTGATAGTTACCTTACAGCGATTATAACAGGATTATTTATACTTTTTACTTGGCTTCCTTGGAAGAATAAAAAAATAAAAAAATATGCAGAGTTTATGCCTTCTGCCCTGATTATATTTATAACTGGATTAATTATTGCTGGAATTACCTATAATTCTTCTACAAAATATAACATAATTAGTCCATTTATTATAACCGAAGTAACAAAAAATGATTTTCTACACGGATTTAAGGCTACTTTTACTCAACTTCCTCTAACTTTATTAAATAGCGTAGTCTCAACTGTGGAACTTTCTCATACTATGTTTCCAGATAATAAACTTAATATTAATAATATATCTTATACTATAGGGTTAATTAATATTTTTACATTTATAGGTGGAGCTCCCTCTTGTTTAGGATGTGGAAGTTTAGCTTCAAATTTTAAATTCAAAGGTAAAACAGGACTTGTTCCTTTTATATTAGGTATAATTTATATTTTATTTTCCATCTTCTTTGGAAGTATATTATTAGATTTAATAATTAATTTTCCAAACAGTATGTTAGGAGTTATGTTAATAGTCAGCGGAGGGGAATTATCATTAGCAGGGTCTAAAAAGATTGAAAATAATATTTTAGATTATTGTATATGCATAGGTATATCTTTAGCTACAAATTTATATACAGGCTTCTTAACAGGTATAATACTTCATATATCAAGAGAGATTATTAATGTCTCAAACAAAGAAGAAAATAGTATAATAACTGAAATGGTTTAAAGAATAAATTTATATATAAAAAAATGATTTCTAAAATACTTTCAATAACCTTATTATTAATTGGAACAATTCAAAATGTATTTTCTCAGCCTTCTATGATATATAACCTTAATCGACACGGTGTAAGAGAAGCAAGAGATACTTCACCCAGAGAAGGAGGTTCTATATTATTAAATTCAGCTTATGAAAGGCTTTATAATAAAGGAAAACATTTAAGAGATATGTATCCTACATTATTATCCTCTAATTATAATCCATCTGAAATCCGAGTTAATTCAAGCTCTTGGGAAAGAACAATTACAACAGCTAATGGAATTCTTGCAGGATTATATTTAAGAAATGATACACGTTCAATTCCAGTTTATTCTACCCCTGTAGATTTTGATTATATTATTTTTAATTATGATAAATGTCCTAAATATGATACTTTATGGGAAGAATTTAAGCTTACAAATGAATGGAAACAAAAAGTTATAAAGTACGGTAACTTAACCTCGTATTTAAATAATTTAATAAGACCCAAAACTAATATAACTTTATCCAACATATTCTCTACTTGGGATTTATACTGGATTCAATCTAATAGACCGGAAGAAGGTATATTACTTCCTTCTATTGATACTTATACATATCAACTTCTTACAGAGGCTACAACGTGGGTTGAAACTATGAGATATAGTTCAAGAATTAGCGGAAATTATTTAGGGTCAACTTTAGTTGGAGATATTAAGTATAGAATGGATAGGTTTAAAAATAAAGTATCTAATTTTAAGTGGATTTTAAGCTCAGGTCATTATGCAAATATCTTAAATGTATTAGCAACCTTAGGTTATACTGGAAAAGTTTCTCAAAGTATTCCAGACTATAATAGCGTTTTAACTTTTGAGTTATATAATAAAAGTGGAAATATAAATTTTAAGAGTGGTTGGAGTGTTAAAATAAGATATTGGGATGGTCTTCCTAATGATAATAGTACATCTATTACTTTAGGAAATTGTGTCGAAGGACAAGACTGTGAAGTTGATTATGAAATTTTCTGGGGTAATTATAAGGTTAAAAATTTACAAGAGTGGTGTACTGACTGTAATAATAATTTATTGATTTGTAAAGGAGCTAATCCTACTATAGTTACAAAAACAATATATAATACTATAAATGATACTATAAACGATACTGATAAAATTCAAATTGCAATTTTATCTTTTGTTGTATTGTTGGTAGTTATTGGAATGTATCAAGTATTCAAAAAAAGACCTTTGGGTAAAGAAGAAAATATATCTCTAACCCAAGTTTAAGACTTTATATTATAGTTATAATTTAAAGTCTTTTTATTAAGCATTAATTTTGTTAAAAATTTCATCATTCAGTCGGGTTAATTTATAGATTAAAATATAGTGTTTGTTTGCGCTTAAATTCTCATCATAATCAATACACATCGCAAAGTCATTTTTTACGTTTTCTAAAGCTTCATTTACTTCTTCTTTGAAACCCTGAAGCATATATTGATTGAACTTAAATTCCTTGATAAAATCATCCTTAATATGCTCTACTTTTATTCCTCTTAATTTTAAGATGTAAGAAGCCCTTTTTACGTCATCATTCAAAGTTTTAAAAGCATCCTTAATAAAAGGCTGTTCTTTGTTATTATTATAATATTGGACTAATTCAACCTTATTTATATCATATCTAACAGGAAGCTTAAAAAGGTCAAAATAATTCAAGTCATAAATAAAGGATATATGACCTGGAACTAAAGACTTTCTAATCTTGGTTGGAGTTATCCTAAACATTTATTATAAATCTTTTTTAAATTTAAATTGATTTAAAAAATTTATTCCTATATATAAGAATATAAAAATGACTATCGAACTCATTATTGGCCCTATGTTTTCAGGTAAAAGTACTATGCTTTTAACCTTTGAAAAGAAGTTTGAAGTTTCTAAGAAGAAGTATATCTGTATTAATCATTCATTTGATACAAGATACTCTAATGACGGTAGAATTGCAACTCACGATGGAAAACTCTCAAACGGAAAACATATTTCAGTGGGTAAATTAAAGTTCATAAATAGCGTTGAGCTTATTGAATATGATGCCTTTATCATAGACGAGGTTCAATTTTTTGAAGATATAGCCGAATTTGTTGACTTCTGGACATCCAAAGGTAAAACCATAATCTGCGCTGGACTTAATAGTGATTATAAAATGATGCCTTTTGAACCTATTAACAGCCTTATTTCGAGAGCTGATACTATTCATCACCTAAAGGCTATATGTGCAGATTGTGGAAAAGACGCTCCATTTACCCAAAGATGCATAAAGAGTGAAGGACAAACTCTTGTAGGCTCATCTGATATATACCTTCCTAAATGTAGAGGATGTCATAAAGTTATTTAATTTTATTTTCTATTCTTATAAATAAAAATGCAAAACTTTTATTTATACTTTTTTATAAGGCAGATTATTATTTTAACAATATTTCTCAGTAATATTGACCCTCTCTATAAAATTTTTATAATGTTAACCATTGACGAATTTGGAGGTCATATTCCATTCCATAAATATAAATTTGAATTGAACTCTAATGATAAACTCATAATTATGGATACGATAGGAAGTATGTTTACCTACGTTCAAGTCTTAGTTTTACTTGTTGAAAATAAACTTTTGACGAATAACTACGAGGTTCTTATAGGTATATTATTACTTCATATTTTATCAGTATTAAATCACCTTAGAAATAAAGCAATAGGAGAAAGGGGTGATTTTATTTTCCCTGACCTTTTTAAACCTGCTATTATACTCTCATTTATATTCAGTTAATTAACCCTAAGATATTAAATTAAAAAAAATAAATTTAATATCTCTTTTTTATAATAAAAATGGCTGCAACTATCGTCAATCCAAGAATTTTTAAAACCGGTAATAGTGTCTTAATGAACACTTTAATAGATAATCAACCTTACTTATACCCAGTAAAAGACCTTTATATATTAAATGATAATATACATTTAGGTACAGGTGCTGGAGGTATCGGTGTCACTCCTTATATATATCAGCAAACTGGTTCAGTTGCTATCGGAGGATATGCTTCACAAAATTATCAGGGTAAATACTCTGTTTCTATCGGTTATGAATCAGGTCAGCAATATCAAGGTAATTATTCTGTAGCTATAGGCTATGAATCAGGTCAAAACTATCAGAATAGTGGTTCTATTGCCATAGGTATGAAATCAGGTCAAAATAACCAAAGCTATGAATCAATTGCTATCGGTCTTAACGCAGGTCAGACAGAACAAGGATATCAATCAATTGCTATTGGTATCAATTCAGGTCAAACAGGTCAAGGATATAAATCATTATCTATTGGTCCAAACTCAGGTCAAAATAACCAAGGAATAAACTCTATATCTTTTGGTGTTGAGTCAGCTCAAAATAATCAAGGAACTGAATCTATTGCTATCGGTTTTGTAGCAGGACAAAATAATCAAGGTTCTGAAGCTATTGCTATTGGCAATCAAGCTGGTACTAATAATCAAAGCAATAGTTCTATTGCTATTGGTGCTTTGTCTGGTAAGATTAATCAAGAACCTAATTGTATTGCTATTGGTAATGAAGCTGGTTATGAAAATCAAGGAATTACAGCTGGACCTACAGCTGGATATAGTATTGCTATTGGAAATCAAGCTGGTTATCAAAATCAAGGAGATTTTACTATAGCTATTGGAAACCAAGCTGGTTATTCAACTCAAGCAGATAATTCTATTATTCTTAACGCCCAAGCAAGCACTTCTTTAGATTCTTCCACTGAAGGTTTATTTGTTAAACCTGTTCGTAATATAGATTATGATATTAACTATGAACAGGTTAGATATAATCCTACATCAGGTGAATTTACTTGGAGTCACGCAATACCTGGTATTATTAGTATGTATGGTGGTATAAATTCTCCTACTGGTTACTTATTTTGTGATGGTAGTGCTGTTTCAAGAACCACTTATTCACGCTTATTTTCCGTTATTGGAACTATTTATGGTATTGGTGATAATTCAACTACATTTAACCTTCCAAACTTACAAGGAAGAGTTCCAGTTGGTTTGAAAGCATCAGAACCGGTATTTAGTGCATTAGGTAATAATGGAGGTACAGGAGCTCATACTTTATCTGTTGATGAAATGCCGTCACACTCACACACTATTACAGATCCAGGGCACTCTCACTCTTATTTTAATCAACCTAATACAGTTAATCCAGCTGTTAGTTTAACTACAACTGATACTGCTGATAATGTTGATGTAAATCAGACAACAGGTACATCTACAACTGGTATTACAGTAAATAATACAGGTGGCGGTTTAGCTCATAATAACTTACAACCATATATAGTCTTGAACTATATTATAAGTTATTAAAAAATTAATTAAA
>JACCDX011028249.1_pt1 | contig 26480 bp, 29 predicted proteins | sample 7449681 | NCBI WGS metagenome assembly JACCDX01 (sample SAMN15323450, study PRJNA562643) | freshwater metagenome | isolation source: river surface water | place: USA:Blue River Watershed | collected 2017-08-18
CGTGAATCGTGAATTGTAAATCGAATATTATCTAGCACATCCCTAGCCCCTATAACTCTAGTTTTTATTGTTTTTTTGGAATCGTTGAATCTTCGATTTCAAGAGGGGAACGACTTGTAGTTTGTGAATCGTATATCTTACTTCGTAAATCGTATATTATTAGTTTCTATTAGGAATAAATCTTAATTTTGGGGTTTTCAAATTCGATATCCGCGTTTATGTTTTTCAATTCGTTATCTTTTGCGATTTTTTTGCCCATAGTATTTGTGCTGTATTGGTTTGTTTTTAACAAAACGAAAAGCAGTCAGAATGCGGTGCTGATTGTGGCGAGTTATTATTTTTATTCGTGTTGGGATTGGCGGTTTTTGTTCTTGTTGGTCTTTTCTACTTTCTTGGATTATTATACGGGTCTCCGAATTGAAAAAGGTACCACCGAAAGCGGAAGGAAGTTTTGGTTTTGGTTGAGTATTATTGTTAATCTAGGTTTTCTAGGTGTTTTTAAGTACTATAATTTTTTTGCTAGTTCGCTATCCGAATCCTTGAATGCTGTAGGGCTATCTACTAGTCCGCTGTTATTGAATGTGGTATTGCCTGTTGGGATTTCGTTCTATACGTTTCACGGCTTGTCGTATGTGATTGATATTTATTTGAAGCGTATTAAGGCCGAAACTAACTTTGTGGATTACTCACTTTTTGTGAGTTACTTTCCGCTACTAGTCGCTGGACCTATTGAAAGAGCTACTCATTTATTACCACAGGTAAAAATTAAACGTCATTTTGATTTTGAGAAAGCCAAAGAAGGGGTGTATCAATTTCTTTGGGGATTGGTTAAAAAAGTGGTTATTGCTGATACTTGTGCGACCTATGCCAATGCGATTTTTGATTATTATCCCAATATGAATTCGCTTTCCTTGATTTTAGGAGCGGTTTATTTTGCTTTTCAGATTTATGGTGATTTCTCGGGTTACTCGGATATGGCGTTAGGGATGTCGAAGTTGTTTGGGATTGATTTATTGCGCAATTTCAATTACCCTTATTTTTCGAGGGATATTGCTGAGTTTTGGCGCCGTTGGCATATTTCGCTTTCGTCTTGGTTTCGAGATTATTTGTACATTCCGTTAGGCGGAAGTAGTGGCGGTATGGGAATGAAAATTCGCAATACGTTTATCATTTTCTTGGTGAGTGGTTTTTGGCATGGCGCCAATTGGACATTTATTGTTTGGGGATTGATCAATGCGGTTTATTTTTTACCCTTATTGGTTTTGAAAAAGAATCGTGCTAATATAGAAACGGTGGTGTTGACTCACGATTGGCATTCGGTTCGTGTTGTAGGTAGTATTTTGAGTACGTTTTTATTGAGTTGTTTGGCTTGGATTTTCTTTAGGGCTAATTCGATAGGACAAGCGTTGCTTTATATTCAGCGTATTTTCACCGACCAGCATTTTGTTTCTCAGTTTTTGAAAAATGAACGGTACAACTATGAGTTGTTGTTTTTGATTGGCGCCTTTGTAGTAGTAGAATGGAATTTTCGTACGAAAGTGGAGCCAATTTCAGGAAAGTATAGTGGTTTGAAATTGGTGTTGTGCTTGGCTGCGATTTTGGCTTTAGGCACTTTTTCGGATTATAAGGAATTTATTTATTTTCAGTTTTAATGCAAAAATTTATACGTTTAATTGCCTTTATATCAGTTGCTGTCACGCTTTTGGCAGTGGTTTTGGACTGGGTGTACACCACTATTTTTCAGCAATCATCGATGAGAGGGAAGATTGAGTATGTGTACCATGCTCGTCCGCAACAGTATGATGTGGTTTTTTTAGGGTCGTCTAGAGCCAACAATCATTTTGTAGCGCCTTTGTTTGAGGAGAAAGGCATCAAGACTTTCAACTATGGTATGAGTGCGTCGCATTTGTTTGAGGCTTCTTTGCTATTGAAATTGATGGTAGAACGCCATTTTGTAATCAAGAAATTGCTTTTGGAAACGGATATGAATTTGGCTAATGAGAAAAGAGATGCCGGAATCTCTGCTCAATTTTTACCTTATCTACACGATTCTAAAATTATCAAAGATCATTTTGCTCAAGAGGCTGATTTTTGGGAGTTGTATTATATTCCGTTTTATCGTTATGTGGCTTTTGATGCTAAAATTGGCTTTCGTGAAATGAACAGAAGTTGGCGTGGTGTTCCTACTAATTATTTGGAAAATTTGGGGTATCATCCTTTGAGTGGTAAGAAGAAAGGGAATATGAAGAATGACATTCGTGCGTTGAATCCGCTAGATAATAAATACTACAAGGAAATCAAGTCTATTTGTAAAGCACATCATATCCAATTGATTGCGATTATGACTCCGATGTGTTCCAACGTAAAAGGAATGGACTATTTTAATAAAGTGAAATCCAAATATCCTGAGATTTACAATTATGAAAATGCGGTGGAAGGCGATCAGTATTTTTCTTCTTGTGGGCATTTGAACGATGCAGGTGCTCGACTATTTACCGCTAGAATTTTGAAGGATTTCTTTGGGAAGTAGGGATTGGTTGTCAGTTGTCGGTTGTTGGTTGTTGGTTGTTCTGTTATCTGTACCGTAAATCCAATATCGTAAATTAAAAACACACCCCTAGCCCCTATAACTCTCGTTTGTATTGATTTTTTGGAATCGTTGAATCTTCGATTTCAAGAGGGGAAGGTCTAGTGCAAACACACGATTGGTATACTTTTAAATTGTCATATTTTTAATCGTATATCTTATATCGTACTTCGTATATAATTAACACACCCCTAGCCCCTATAACTCTCGTTTTTATTGATTTTTTTGGAATCGTTGAATCTTCGATTTGAAGAGGGGAACGTGTAGTGTTAAACACACGAATTGGTAGACTTTTAAATTGTTAAATTTTAAATCGTATGTCGTATATCGTCAATCGTACCTCTTACTTCGTATATCACCTTTGTTTGTTCCAAAATCGTCGTACGAGAATAAGTCCGTTAGTGACGATTAGTGGTGTTACAATCCAAAGGTGGGCTTTGTTGATTACGATAAGTGTATAGCTAGCTAATGCCATAAAGTTGAACCAAAGGACGTATTTCATTCCTTTTTTATTATTTGCTTTAACAAAATACAATAAAGCGATTAGACTGGGGTTGAATAACAAGATGTTGTAGTTGTAGGCTAGTTCTAAGTGGGTAGAATACATTCCTAAAAAGGCAAATGTTACCCCTAAAACTGCCATTATTATTAGGTATATTTTGTCTATACTGCTTTTGTTGAGGATTAGAATTAGTCCCAAAAAGAGTAAGTAAGTGTAGGGGTTGTTCCACCAAGAGTGGTTGGGTTCTGTTTCAAATTCCAATAGCGTTTTGTTTTCTTTTACAATAGGAAGTTGGTTTAGTTTAATTTGGTCTAGACTTTTCTTCAGTTCAAAAGGAAGAAAAATCGCGGTGCCCAATTGGTCGGTTTTTGTGCCAAAGATGGTACTTGTGCCTAGTTGTTCGTAAAAATGGTGGTTAAAATAAGGGTATAAAATGGTTCGGTAACTCTTGTCGGTATCTCCTTTTTTTACAATTACTTTTTGATTTAAGGAACGGTTGATTACGTCCACTGCCATTGACGTGCAGTTTTGGTCAATAAATTTATAGGTGTATTCTCGGTTTTCTAATTGTAGGGATCGGTTCAGGTTGTCAAATAATCGTTGTTTTTGCGGTGCAGAAATGTTGAGGACTTGTTCGTAAACAGAGCGCTTTTCGTAGGTGTAATTCGCAATGAAATCGGCATACGAATTGGCGACGGCAAAATACTGCAGGTTTCCTTTAACGAATTTCAAGGCAAAATTAGAGGTGCTAAAGTCGAATGCGCCATAATTATACACTACGTCAATTCCGTTGATAGTATCTGTTATTCGTATGGCAGTGTGGCCAAATAAAGCATAGATTTCATTGCTTGTTCCACAAGTAAGCACACTGGCTTTGGCTTCTTTAGAAAGAAATAGGTTTTGCGCAAAACTAATTTGTATACTTAAGGCAAATAGGGCGAAAAAGACTATTTTTTTTAGCACGAAATACTTCATCATAGTAGGTTATTGGGCAGTGTTATTCTTGTTGCCAAAAATACTCTTTTTTATAAAGTGAATCTATCTCTGTGTTCTAAAATAATAGTAAAGTAAGAGCTCTGAATGAAAAATGGGACTTAAATCTCACGTCCTTGAAATTATTATATTAAATTTGCTCTCAACGATCTGTAGACTTTATATTATGATGACTATTAAAAAACACGTCCCTAATGTGATTACTTTGCTCAATCTTTTCTGTGGCTGTATTGCTATGGTATTTGCTTTGAACAATGATTTCGAAATGGCTTTTTATTTTGTGAGCTTGGGGATTTTCTTGGATTTTTTTGATGGTTTTTTTGCACGCTTGTTTCAAGTGTCTAGTCCGTTAGGTTTGCAATTGGATTCGTTAGCTGATATGGTGACTAGTGGGGTTGTGCCTGGAATTGTCATGTACCAGTTGCTAGGTAATTCAAGTGGCTATCCAAAATTAGCTTGGGCCGTTGAACCGTTTCCGTTTCTAGGATTTTTGATTGCTATGGGATCGTGCTATCGTTTGGCTAATTTTAATATTGATACCCGTCAAACGGATTCTTTTATTGGTTTGCCTACACCAGCTAATGCGTTATTTATTTTGAGCTTGCCTTTGGTATTGCGTTATTCCGATTCGATGTTGGTATTGGAATTACTTACGAATCCGTGGGTAATAATAGCAATTACTTTGTTGAGTGTGTATCTATTAAATGCTGAAATCCCTTTATTTTCTTTAAAAATCAAGACGTTTAGTGTGCAGAAGAATGCGCTGCAAATAGGCTTTTTAGTAGCTTCACTTTTACTGTTGGTATTTTTTCAGTATGCTGGGATTCCTTTAGTGATTGTATTCTATGTGTTGCTTTCGGTAGCGAATAATGCACTTTCAAAAATGGACCGATTGGCTTAGTTATGATTTAGCCAATTGAATAATTAAGCTACAAAAAATAATCAGAATCACTAGAGTTACAATAGATTTTGGATTGGCAAAGTTCACCGTCCAACCCATCCAAGGATTTCGTTTAGACGGAAGCAATCTATGATCTTGTTTGTTGAAATAAAAAATTCCCCATATCCAATGATTCGGATCTTGATGACTTTGATTTAATTCTTCTGGGGAAAGTTTATTCATTTTAAAATTCTAATTTTTTCTTTCTCAATTCGAAGTTTTGTCCCAAGTATACGCGACGTACCATTTCATCTTCTACTAATTCTTCAGGAACTCCCGCTTTTAGGATTCCACCTTCAAACATCAAGTACGTCTTGTCCGTAATGGCTAGTGTTTCTTGCACATTATGGTCGGTAATTAAGATACCGATGTTTTTATTTTTTAATTGGGCTACAATACGCTGAATGTCTTCCACCGCTACGGGGTCTACACCTGCAAAAGGTTCGTCTAATAAAATGAACTTTGGGTCGGTTGCTAAACAACGTGCAATTTCGGTACGACGTCTTTCTCCACCTGATAGTAAATCGCCTCGGTTGGTTCGGATGTGCTCCAAACTGAACTCGGCAATTAAACTTTCCATTTTGGCTTCTTGTTCTGCTTTTGATAAGTTGGTCAATTGCAGTACACTTAATATATTGTCTTCAATACTTAGCTTTCTAAAAACAGAGGCTTCTTGCGCTAAGTAGCCAATTCCTGCTTGTGCTCTTTTGTACATTGGATAATCCGTTATGTCTAAATTGTCCAAATGAATACTGCCTGAGTTGGGTTTTACTAGGCCAACAATCATATAAAAAGAAGTGGTTTTACCTGCTCCGTTAGGACCTAAAAGTCCTACGATTTCTCCTTGGTTTACTTCTACCGAAATCCCTTTTACGACACTACGGCCTTTGTAGGTTTTGATTAGATTGTCTGCTCTTAATATCATTTTTAACTGTGTAAATTAATCAATTCCTAAATGTAGCAATTGGTTTATTGTTACATTGACGTATTGTTACATTATTAATTATTTTCTAATGCTTCCCAAAATTCATAGGCTCTACGCAAATGAGGGACTACAATGGTTCCGCCTACCAAGGTAGCAATTCCCATGGCTTCCATCATTTCTTCTTTGGTTACTCCTTCTTTGTAGCTAGTTTCTAAGTGGTACTTCACACAGTCGTCGCAACGCAACACGGCAGAAGCTACTAATCCTAACAGTTCTTTGGTTTTAACATCCAAAGCCCCTTCGGCATAGGCATTGGTATCCAAATTAAAGATACGTTTGACAATTTTATTGTTGTCTGCCAATAACTTTTCGTTCATTTTAGAACGGTAGTCATTAAATTCTTGAACGATATCAGCCATTTTCTTTGTTTTTATTTCGAGTTACAACTTTAGAAATCCAAATACTTAGTTCGTAGATAATCAACATTGGGATGGCCACGATGGTTTGACTTACCACGTCGGGAGGTGTTACAATAGCGGCTACAATTAAAATGATAATCACTGCATATTTCCAGTATTTTCTCAAGAAAGTTGGGGTTACTAAGCCTAACTTGGTCAAGAAATAAATAATAATTGGCAGTTCAAAAAACAATCCACTGGCTACTACACTTGTTTTTACCATTCCGATATAGGAATCAATGCTAAATTGGTTTTTGACTAGGTCGCTTATTTTGAAAGTGGCAAAAAAGTTGACTGACATAGGCACTACCACAAAGTAGCCAAAAAGCACTCCTAAAAAGAAAAGCATAGAAGACACGAATAGGAATAGTTTGGCGTGTTTTCTTTCTTTTTCGTACAAGGCAGGACTAATGAATTTCCATAATTCCCATAAAATATAAGGGAACCCAAGAATGAATCCAGACAAAATACAGGTCCATACTAAGATGTTTACCTGTCCTTCCATATCGGTGTTTTGAATGATGAAAGGCATTTCGGTTACACAGATACTATCGGCAAATCCTAATTGGTGTGATAAATCACAGAAAAAGCGGTAGGTAATGAAATCAGGGCTTGTAGGGCCAAAAATAATTACATCAAAGATATAATCGCTTACAAAAAAAGTAGCTGTTGCTACAATCAGAATCGCGATTGTGCTTCTAACCAATAACCATCGTAGTTCTTCTAGGTGGTCTAAAAATGACATTTCGTTTAAATCTTTCTTTGCCATTATATAATTCCTTCTTTTAAAATATCGTGTAAGTGCAATACCCCTTTAAATTCTGAATCGTCTACTACAACGAGTTGGGTAATTTTGAAGTTTTCCATTAAATGAAAAGCATCAATTACCATTGCTTCAGAGGTAGTGGTTTTTGGATTTTTTGTCATGATGTCTTTGGCTGTTAGATCAGCAAAAGAATCCCTATCGTTTAACATGCGTCGGATATCCCCATCGGTTATGATTCCGATTACTTTGTTGTTTTCTACTACAGCGGTAACGCCTAAACGTTTTTCTGAGATTTCGAAAATTACTTTTTTGATAGGTGCATCTGGAGCAACCATTGGTTTTAAGGAATTTTCAAGCATGTCTTTGACGCGAAGAAGTAGTTTTTTTCCTAAAGCTCCTCCAGGATGGTAGACTGCAAAATCTTCGGCTTTGAAGTCGCGCATTTCCATTAGGCAAATAGCTAAGGCATCTCCCATTACCAATTGTGCGGTGGTGCTATTCGTTGGCGCTAAATTATTTGGACACGATTCGCTTTCTACTGTAGTGTTTAGCACAATGTCAGCTCCTTGCGCTAAATAAGAGCTCATATTGCCTGTTATGGCAATTAAAAGATTATCGAAACGTTTCAATAATGGAACCAATACTTTAATTTCAGGACTATTCCCGCTTTTGGAAATACAGATAACACTATCCTCTTTTTGTACCATTCCTAAATCACCATGAATGGCTTCGGCTGCATGCAAAAAAAGAGATGGCGTACCCGTCGAATTGAAGCTTGCTACCATTTTTTGAGCAATAATAGCACTTTTTCCTATCCCAGTAACGACTAATCTTCCTTTGGATTGGTAAATTTTTTGAACAGCCTCTACAAAGTTATCATCTAGAAAATCAGCTAGTTTTGAGATGGATAGGCTCTCTGAGAGTATGGTTTTCTTGGCGCTAGCCAAAATATTTGGTGTAGTTATCAAAACAGAATAGTTAAATTTGTGTTTGTAAAAGAAAATTGTATCTTTATGTGATGCAAATTTATACAAAATACCACATAATAAAGAATGAATTCAAACGAAATTGATATCCACAAAGAATTAAAGAAGTATTTTGGCTTCAGTCAATTTAAAGGGCTACAAGAACAAGTTGTCAAAAGTATTCTTAATAAGCAAAACACCTTCGTAATTATGCCTACGGGAGGAGGTAAGTCACTTTGTTATCAGCTCCCTGCTTTAATTCAAGAGGGAACTGCAATAGTGGTCTCTCCTTTAATTGCTTTAATGAAGAATCAGGTAGATGCTATTCGAAGTCTTTCTTCGGAGAATGGTATTGCGCATGTGTTGAATTCTTCTTTAACAAAAACTGAGATTAGTCAGGTTAAGAATGATATTTCTGCAGGAATTACTAAATTATTATATGTTGCTCCAGAATCCTTGACAAAGGAAGAGTATGTACAATTTTTACAGTCGGTAAAAGTTTCCTTTGTGGCTATCGACGAAGCGCATTGTATATCCGAATGGGGTCATGATTTTAGACCTGAATACCGTAATTTACGACACATTATCAAACAATTGGGGGATGTGCCTATTATTGGGTTGACTGCTACGGCTACTCCGAAAGTCCAAGAAGACATCTTGAAAAACTTGGATATGTCGGATGCCACTACTTTTAAGGCATCTTTTAATAGACCCAATTTGTATTATGAAGTACGTACTAAAACGAAGAATATCGAATCGGATATCATTCGTTTTATCAAACAAAATAAAGGGAAGTCCGGAATTATTTATTGTTTAAGCCGTAAAAAGGTAGAAGCTATTGCTGAGGTGTTACAGGTTAATGGAATAAGTGCTGTACCGTATCATGCTGGTTTGGATGCTAAAACTCGAGCAAAACATCAAGATATGTTTTTGATGGAAGATGTAGAGGTAGTTGTGGCCACTATTGCTTTTGGTATGGGAATTGACAAACCTGATGTTCGTTTTGTTATTCATCACGATATTCCAAAATCATTAGAAAGTTATTATCAAGAAACAGGACGTGCAGGACGTGATGGTGGCGAAGGACATTGTTTAGCCTACTACTCGTATAAAGATGTAGAGAAATTAGAAAAATTCATGTCGGGCAAGCCTGTTGCTGAACAAGAAATTGGATTTGCTTTGTTGCAAGAAGTAGTGGCGTATGCTGAAACTTCGATGTCAAGACGTAAATTTTTATTGCATTATTTTGGTGAAGAATTTGATAGCGAAACGGGTGAAGGAGCCGATATGGATGACAACGTACGTAGTCCAAAGAATAAAGTAGAAGCTAAAAATCAAGTCGTACAATTATTAGAAGTTGTTCGCGATACCAAACATTTATACAAGTCAAAAGAAGTAGTGTTTACTTTGATAGGACGCGTCAATGCCGTCATCAAGGCGCATAAAACAGACTCTCAATCTTTTTTTGGGTCGGGTGCCGATCACGATGAAAAATATTGGATGGCTCTGTTGCGTCAAGTTTTAGTTGAAGGGTATTTGGCCAAAGATATTGAAACCTATGGTATTGTTAAGATTACGGATAAAGGATTGGATTTTATCAAAAATCCAGTTTCATTTATGATGTCTGAAGATCATGAGTACAATGAAAGTGAAGACGATGCTATTGTAACTGCTGCTAAATCATCAGGAACTGCTGATGAAATTTTGATGGGTATGTTGCGTGAATTGCGTAAAAAAGTAGCCAAAAAATTAGGAGTTCCGCCTTTTGTAGTTTTCCAAGATCCTTCATTGGAAGACATGGCGTTAAAATATCCAATTACCCAGGATGAGTTAATCAACATTCATGGTGTTGGTGAAGGGAAGGCTAAAAAATACGGTGCGCCCTTTGTTGAATTAATTAGTCGTTATGTTGAAGATAATGATATTATTCGCCCAGATGATTTGGTAGTGAAATCTACAGGGGTTAATTCGGCTAATAAATTGTACATCATTCAAAATATTGATCGAAAATTATCCTTGGACGATATTGCTTCTGCCAAAGGGATGTCCATGGACGATTTGATTAAAGAAATGGAGCAGATTGTGTATTCTGGTACCAAATTAAATATCAAGTATTGGGTTGATGATTTGTTGGATGACGATCAGCAAGAAGAGATTCACGATTATTTTATGGAATCTGAATCGGATAAAATTGAAGATGCGCTCAAAGAATTTGACGGAGAATATGATATTGATGAATTGCGTTTGATGCGTATTCAATTCATTAGCGAAGTAGCGAACTAATTTCCTACGAGTTATTCTTGGTAAATTTCACCTCGATGTGGTTTTAAAGCATCTCGAACAGCAATCATATAGTCGTCAGTGACTACCATATAAGCGATAGCGTACATTTCATTACGTATTTCAAATCCCGTAATCTTGAGGGGTAGCTTTTCTATGGCAATGAATTCTTTGAGGTGAATTTCATGATGTTCGGCGGTTTTTGCTGCTGCGGGGCCTCTAAAATCCCAAATTAATTTAATTTTTCTTTCCATTTTTTGCAATTGAAAAGCAAAGGTACAAACTCTTCTACGAAATGGTTGTTATTTTCATTGACTGAATTCACTTCAAAATGCTATTTTTGTACTCTGTTTTACCAATTGGGTTTAACAAAGAAAAAATAATATTTGATGCCTCAAGAACTTTTACTTCAAGTTAGTCCCGAAATAGCTGCCGATGCCTTGTTGCTACAACAGTATTTGTCTAAACAAATCAAGGTTGGGGTTTCTGAAATTCAACATGTTTCCATAGTAAAACGTTCTATTGATGCGCGTCAAAAAGCGATTAAAATCAATTTGAAAGTATTGATTTATTTGCAAGGCGAAGCTTTTCAAGAGTCATCCATAGCACTTCCTGATTATAAAAATGTCGCTCATGCTCAAGAAGTAATTGTTGTTGGTGCAGGTCCTGCAGGACTTTTTGCCGCTTTGCAATTGATCGAATTAGGATTAAAGCCCATTGTGATTGAACGCGGAAAAGACGTTCGTGGTCGTCGTCGTGATTTGAAAGCGATCAATCGAGATCATATTGTGAATGAAGATTCCAATTATTGTTTTGGTGAAGGCGGGGCAGGAACTTATTCGGATGGAAAATTATATACCCGTTCTAAAAAACGAGGTGATGTAACCCGAATTTTGGAATTGTTAGTCGCTTTTGGTGCGACACCGGATATTTTGGTTGATGCTCATCCGCACATTGGAACAAACAAACTTCCTCAAATTATTCAGGATATTCGAGAAAAAATTATTGAATGTGGCGGACAGGTTTTGTTTGAAACCCGCGTTACCGATATTTTAATTAAAAATAACGAAGTCCAAGGCGTGGTAACTCAAAAAGGGCATACCATTGCAGCCAATAAAATCATATTGGCCACAGGACATTCGGCTCGTGATATTTTTGAATTGTTGGATCGTAAAAAAGTATTGATTGAAGCCAAGCCTTTTGCTTTGGGAGTGAGAGCAGAGCACCCACAATCGTTAATAGACCGTATTCAATACAGTTGTGATTATCGTGGGGAACATTTGCCACCTGCTCCCTATTCGATTGTAAAACAAGTGGGAGGTCGAGGGATGTATTCTTTTTGTATGTGTCCAGGAGGCGTAATTGCGCCTTGTGCTACTAGCCCAGGTGAGGTGGTGACCAATGGATGGTCGCCTTCTAAACGTGATCAGGCTACTGCCAATTCCGGTATTGTTATCGAATTGAAGTTAGAAGATTTTGCTCCTTTTGCCAAATTTGGTCCTTTGGCTGGAATGGAATTTCAGAAGAGTATCGAGCAAAAAGCATGGCATTTGGCTGGTCAAACCCAACGTGTTCCCGCACAACGAATGGTTGATTTTACTCAAAATAAAGTCTCGTCTACTATTCCTACTACATCCTATGTTCCAGGTACCACTTCGGTAGAAATGGGGCAGGTGTTTCCTGGTTTTTTAAGTCAGATTTTGAGAGAAGGATTTACCGAATTTGGTAAATCAATGAAAGGCTATTTGACCAACGAAGCGATTCTTCATGCTCCTGAATCACGTACTTCTTCGCCTGTGAGAATTCCGAGAGATGGAATGTCTCTTGAGCATTTGCAAATCAAAGGATTGTATCCGTGTGGAGAAGGAGCAGGCTATGCTGGTGGCATTATTTCGGCTGCCATTGATGGTGAAAAATGTGCTTTAAAAATCGCTGAAAGTTTGCAGTAATACCTATTGTTTACGCACCGCTACCGCAATTTTTGAGTCGGCAGTACCATAATACAACAGCCATTTGTTTTTAAAGAAAACCAATCCTTCTACAAAACAAACTTCGTTTACTTCTCCCATTTTTTCATAGGGTTTGTCAGGATGAATGAAGTGATTTTGAGTACGGTCGATTAATTTATAGGGTTGGTTTTTGTCAAATAAAGCTTGACCCGCAGCATAGGTAAATTTTGGTAATTCAGCGGTATTGTAATTGGCCGCATTACTGCCGTTATATATTAATACAATTCCTTCTTTTTGCAAAAGAGCAAAAGGTCCAGGCTCTACCAATCGACTGTCAAAATAGCCCATTCTAGGATGAAGAACACTAATCATTTTTTGACTTTCTTCATTGACAGCGGCTTGCCAATGGATTAAATCGTCAGAATACGCCATGAACAAATCGGTATCGCCAAAATACATCCAGTATTTATTATTGATTTTTGTGGCAACTATCCTATTTCCTTTTCTTTCCCCTACAACTGCTCCTGATTTTGCCCATAGGTCTTTGTATTTTTCGTCTTTCAGCACTAGGCCTTGTTTAGTCCAATGTTTCAAATCTTTGGAAGTAGCAAAACAGAGTCGTGCTATTTTTCCATCATACGAAGTATAGGTCATAAAATAGCTTCCGTCCGGACATTCCATTACTCTTGGATCTTCTACGCCGCCTTTCCATTCGTATTGATTCATACTGTCATTGTCAGGGTAAAAGATAGGTTCGGCTTCTTTTTTAAAATGCAAACCGTCTTCGCTTATCGCCAAACCTAAACGGGAAGTCATTTGGTTGTCTTGCGCTCGATAGATGAGGTATACTTTATTGTCTTTTACTATGGCAGATGGATTGAGTACATTGCGTTCTTCCCAACTCACTTCTTTTTTACTTACCGGACATATAAAGGTTTGTTTTTTGTCAGGTGATAAAATGGGATTAATGCTGTCCGTTTTTACAAAATTGAGTAGTGCCCAAGTAGGTTTGGATTCTTGTGCCTCAATGGCATGGTAATTCAGTAAAAAAAGAAGTAGTGTAAAACGAATGAGTTGTTTCATTTGGGATCTATCTGTTTGAAATTATAAAGTAAATATACTATTATAATTGCAATATTTGATTGCATTTTTAAAGCGAGAAAATCCAACAATTATTTTACTCCTTGTCTTCTAGAATTTTTTTCTTTTCGTTGTATTCTTCTGAGGTAATTTCTCCCTTAGCCAATCTTTTTTTTAGAATTGATAGAGGATTTTGTTTTCTATTGATTCGTCTTGGAATGTCATACGGAGTAGCGAATATCCAGATTATCATTACAATCCAAAAAAGCCACCAAAAAAAATGCATTCCCCAAAAATGTCTTTCATAATACATAACTATAGATTTAAAAAGTTGGTATTACAAATGTATGTTTTTCCATGTTTTGTATTTTAAAAAGACGATAAACGGAATTTATTTGTAGGTAAAATGCAGTTTGCTTATTCTTTTTTCAAACGGCTTTTAAATAATTTTTCGAATTTTTCAATTTTAGGTTGTATGACCATTTTACAATACGGTTGGTTCTTATTGTTGTTGTAATAGTCTTGATGGTAGTCCTCAGCTTTGTAAAACTGTGTCAGTGGTTCAATAGTAGTTACCACTGGACTATCATAGACATGGGCCTTCTTTAGCGCCTCAAGAACATTTTGCGCTTCTTTTTTTTCTTGTTCGTTTTTGTAGAAAATAACTGAACGGTATTGTGTTCCCACATCAGCGCCTTGACGGTTGAGTGTGGTGGGGTCGTGAACGGTAAAGAATACTTTGAAAATCTCGTCTAAATTGGTTTGTGTTTTGTCGTAGGTAATTTGGACTACTTCGGCATGTCCCGTTGTCCCAGAACAGACTTCTTCATAGCTTGGATTGGCTGTTTTTCCACCTGCATAACCTGAAACTACGGATTGCACTCCTTTTAAATTATCATAAACTGCTTCGACACACCAATAACAGCCTCCGCCAAGTGTAATGGTTTCCAAATTAATAGCCGTATTTTTTGTAGAACTATTCGGCACAAAATCCAATGAAATGGCATTCATACAGTATCTTTTTCCTGTAGGTTCTGGGCCGTCATTGAATAAATGGCCTAAATGGCTATTGCATCTACCACAAAGTGCCTCGGTGCGAATCATTCCGTAGGATTTGTCTAATTTGAAGACGATACTTTCTTTATTTTCTTGCTCAAAAAAGCTTGGCCATCCACAGCTACTAGTGAATTTTTGATTCGATTGGAATAGTTTGTACCCGCAAGTGGCACAATAATACGTTCCTTTTGTTTCGTCGTTCCACATGGTTCCTGTAAAAGCTCTTTCAGTATCAGCTTCACGAGCTACGGCATACAAATTTGGAGGTAGTATTTTTTTCCACTCGGCATCCGTGACATTTAATTTTGTGGTGTCGGTATTGGAATAATAAGGATTTTCAGGTTTAGAAATGGTATTTGACATAGTTGAGGTGTTGGATTTTTTTTGAGTTGTTGTTTGTCCACAGGCTTGTAACACAAATAAAGGAATTAGGTATAACAAGATTCTAAACAGGATTTTTGTTTTCATATTTTCCTTTTTTTAATTAAAATGTGTTTGTAAATTATTATTTGATTAGAATTTTAAAGATCATTTTTAATATAAAAAAGAAAGACTAATTGGGGATCTTTTTTTCAATTTCATTTAGAAATTTATCATAGACCATTTGCATATGAATTTTGTTTTCGTTTGAATTATACTTCATTGTTCCCAAATTTTTAAAATATTCTTTAGAAATAGCATCAAAATCTTCATTCAAATACATACCGATGTAGTAAAAATAGAGATTACAAGTGGTGCAAAAATCTTCATGCGAATTTTTAGCTATATATTTTAAGATTTTTAAAATGTTTTTATCGTCAATCCCTTTTGTAAAGATTAACAAGCTAAGATCAAAATAACTTAAATTGCTTTTCAAATTTATAAAACAATTATATAGTCTTTCTTTATGACTTGTCGTCAAAAAATCTGCGTAATATGTCGTTTTTATATTTTTTTCGTAATCATATTTTTTTAATAAATCAGAAACAGCATCTTCTCTAGTTATATCAATTTCAGCGCATTTAACTAACCATTCTGTTGTTTCTATATCTTTCTTATATTGGTTTTCAATTCTTAATATATTTAAATATTCATTAATTCTATTTGCATAAATGTTAATTAAATAATCACTTGTTATGGTTTTCTTTCCATAAGATAAATCAGGAACATAATATCCACCTAGTTCTTTGTTGAAATTAGTATCAATGAAACATAAAACTTTTTCATTTATTTGATAAGAATCAGGAGCTGGGCAAATCATATTTGGTCGAAAGTAAATATTAATCGTGTCATTTTTAATTTGACCTTTAAGTACTTTTAGAATTTTAATTTTTGCAATTGAAAAAAAATCATTATTTTCTGTTGTGATGGAATCAATTCTAAAAACCTCTCCTTCAATTATGAATTGATTTTTTTCAATTAAAACTTTTAAAGTTCTCTCAGGAATAGGGAAACTATAGTTTTTTTGAAAGCAAAAAAGAATGAGAAGTAATATTAATAAATTTTTCATCGAAAATAGTTTATTGAGGCAATATCAAATATATCAATTTTTTTTTTAAACTTCTAAGAAATCACCTTTTTTACCAGTTAGACAGTCGTTAAACTTTGCTTAAAATTAAAAATAGGCGTTCTTGCTCCATCTTTTTTGTATTTTTGACGATTAATACAATCCTATGTTAGAAGAGAATGTTATATTAGTCAATGAAAGGGATGAGCCTATTGGCTTGATGCCGAAGATGGAAGCGCATGAAAAAGCGGTATTGCATCGCGCCTTTTCTGTTTTTGTTTTGAATAGCAAGAACGAAATTATGTTACAACAGCGCGCCCATCATAAATACCATTCTCCACTGTTATGGACCAATACGTGTTGTAGTCATCAACGAGAGGGAGAAACTAATATTCAGGCGGGTAACCGACGTTTATTTGAAGAAATGGGATTTCAAACTGAGTTGAAAGAATTGTTTCATTTTATATACAAAGCTCCTTTTGACAATGGTTTGACAGAGCATGAATTGGATCATGTGATGATAGGATATTACAATGAAGCTCCTAGTATTAACCCCGATGAAGTAGAAGCATGGAAATGGATGCCTATTGAGGCTGTGAAGGTCGACATTCAGAATCATCCAGATTTATATACGATTTGGTTCCAAATTATTTTCGACCAATTTTATCATTTTTTAGAAGAGCATACACTTTAAAATAATTCAAATGAGAGTTACGATTTCACGAAAAGCCCATTTTAATGCGGCACACCGATTGTACAGAAAAGATTGGTCATTTGAGCAAAATGATGCCGTCTTTGGGAAGTGCAACAATCCTAATTTTCACGGACATAATTATGAATTGATAGTGAGTGTTACTGGACCAATTGATCCCCAAACAGGCTATGTGATGGATGTTAAAATTCTTTCGGATATTATCAAAGAAGAAGTAGAAGATGCAATGGATCATAAAAACTTGAATTTGGATGTACCTGAATTCCAAGATTTGAATCCAACGGCTGAAAATATAGTGGTGGTGATTTGGAATAAAATCAGAAAACACATTCAAGCTACCCATGATTTGGAAGTGGTTTTGTATGAAACGCCCCGTAATTTTGTAACGTATAAAGGAGAATAATGGCCATTCAAGTAGGTGATGTTGTACCTCAGTTCAGTGCTGTAGACACTCAAGGCAATCTTTTTAATAGTGCCTCTGTGGTAGGGAAAAAACCAGTAGTGCTTTATTTCTATCCTAAGGACAATACACCAGGGTGTACTGCGGAAGCCTGTAGTTTTAGAGATCAATATGAAGATTTTTTAGATTTGGGAGCCGAGGTAATTGGAATTAGCAGTGATGGTTTGGCTTCGCACCAAAAGTTTACTGCTCAATACCAACTTCCCTTTTTGCTTTTGTCGGATACGGATAAAAAAATAAGAAAATTGTTTGGTGTTCCAACGGCTTTTCTTGGATTACTTCCAGGACGAGTTACATATGTTGTAGATGCAAAAGGAGTAGTGCAAATGCTATTTAATAGTGTGTTAGCGGGGCAACACATTCCGAAAGCCCTTGAGGCGGTTAAAAAAATAGTTGCACAACAGATGTAACGTTCAATTAGGTTTAAAATAAAATGAAAATACCACTTTATCCATTACAGTTTCATCCCATCTTCAAAGAGCGACTTTGGGGAGGTAATAAACTACAATCATTGCTTCACAAACCTATTACTTCCAATCAAACTGGGGAGAGTTGGGAATTGTCTACCATTGAAGGAAATGTGAGTACGATTGCTAATGGAGCTTTTGCAGGACAATTAATTACTTCCGTACTCGCTGAATTTCCGAATGAAATTTTAGGAACAGCAGTATATGAGCGTTTCGGAAATCAATTTCCGTTGTTGTTTAAATATTTAGACGCCAAAGAAGATTTATCGGTTCAGGTACATCCTAACGATGCCTTGGCAAAACTACGTCACAATTCTTTTGGTAAAACCGAAATGTGGTATGTGGTACAAGCAAATGCAGATGCTCGATTAATTGTTGGTTTTAAAGAAGAGTTGAATCAAGCTACTTATCTAGCACATTTAGAGAATAAGACCTTGTTGACTTCACTGAATGAAATTAAGGTTCAGCAAGGAGATGTGTTTCTTATTGAAACAGGTACTGTTCATGCTATTGGAGCCGGAATGGTAGTTGCTGAAATTCAGCAAACTTCGGATATTACCTATCGATTGTATGATTTTGATCGAGTTGACTCGGATGGGAATTTACGAGAATTGCATGTTGATCTGGCTTTAGATGCGATTAATTACAATACCGTATCGTCTCAGAAGCACTACCAAAAAAACAGTAATCAATCCAATCCAGTGGTTGATTGTCCTTATTTTACTACTCAATTTATTCCGTTAGAAGGGGAGATAGAAGTTCAAAAAACAGGCGCTACCTTTACGGTGTATATGTGTGTAGAGGGTAGTTTTGAACTGGAATTAGCGGGACAAAATTATTTATATTCTAAAGGTGATACGGTTTTAATTCCAGCTGCTTTAACGGCTTTTCAATTGAGTGGAAACGCTTCAATTTTAGAAATTTACATTTCGTAGTAGTGAATAGAAAGATTATGTGTACTTTTGCACACGCAAATTAAAATTAAAAATAAAATGGCAAACGTTAAGAATTTAAAGAAAGACATCAACTACGTTTTAGGAGATATTATTGAAGCAGTTTATTTGTTCGAAATTTCAACTTCAGGAGTTCCAACACCAGAAACTAATGCTTTGATTGATGAAGCTATCGCAGCTTTTGATGTTTTGATTACAAAAGTAAACGCTAAGAACGTTGAAAACAAAAAAGCGCACTTCAAACAAATTAATGTTGAATTGGAACAAACTGCTAATCAATTGATTGCTAAAATCAACGAATTATAGTCGAAAAAAACGGTAAAAAAGTGTCAAATTATTTTGGAAAATAGAAATTCAGAATTATATTTGCACCCGTAATACGCTGCCAGCGTAGCTCAGTTGGCTAGAGCAGCTGATTTGTAATCAGCAGGTCGTGGGTTCGAGTCCCTCCGCCGGCTCCAAAAACCATAACGAAAGTTATGGTTTTTTTATTTTATAAAAAGACATAAAAAAAACCGTCAATTGTTATGACGGTTTTTTGTTTTTGGAGATTCTTTATTGTTGTTTTTTGACCGCAGCAATGTACTCAGTTAATTTTTTTCCGTAAAGTGATTGGGCTACTTTAGGCGACATTGATTTCTGAATGGTATCTAAGTACTTCATGTTGATATCGTAGATTTCAGAAAGTGCGATATAAGGAGCTACTTCGTATTCTTTATTGTTGATAGCAAAATTAGTAGCATACAAATACTTTCTTTTAATATTTGACTCTTGTTTTGCTGTAATACTAGCTACTTCACTTTCATTTTTACTTTTCAATGCTTTGAACTTTCTTTCGATTAAAGTTAAACTCTCGTCTTGAAAACGTCGATCTACTTTTTTGTATTCATAATATAAATCTTGGTTTTTAGATCCCGTTACTTTAGCATCGGCAATGTAGTTCTCAAGGTTGGTTTCGATATTTATATTTCCTGGCTCTGCAAAGAATAATAAATTATTGTCTAAAGAGTTGCTCACGCCTCTGTCTAGAAATAAATATAGCATTTCAGGTGATTTTAACTCGATATTGGTTTCAAAATTCGAATTGCCGTCAATAGCAATGGTATCTAATGCGATTAGTTTATTGTTATTCACTCGTTGTACATACAAGGTTCCTGTTTTTAATCCTTTGATATTTCCTGTTAAATGTAAATTGTTTTCCAAATTTTTTTCGGAACAAGCAAACAATAGTGTCATTGTTACGAAAGCGATACTAATTTTTTTCATTGTTGATTTATTTTGGCGCAAAATAATGAAAATTGTTGGAAAGCGAGATTGAATTGCAAAAAAAAATCCCAATCTATTTCTAAATTGGGATTTTGGAAAAGGATTTTATTTTTATCCTTTTAACCAAGCATTTTTTAAGTTGGCTTTAGTTGCATCAGTTGCTTGTAAACCTTCTATTTCTTCATACGGTAAGCTTACTTTTCCGGTTAGAATTTGTTCTTTACCGTCTCTTTTGATTTTGATGGTAATCGCATCGTTTTCTTTCCAGTTTTCACTTTCGCCAATCATATCATAGATGTTGTCTAGTGTATAGGCTTTGTCATTGACAGCCATTATAATATCGTTGGCTCTCAAATCCAAGTTTTTGTAGAAATCGATTAAATCAGTGTTTGATCTTACCAAAATTTCTTTGGTAGTTTTATCTACAGTAATATAAGGTGTTTGTCCTTTTAGGAATACGTTACCCGCTTTTTTGTCTTTTGATTTGCTTACACCCACTTTGGCTAAGAAAATCTCGTAAGGAATAGGAGTAGACCCTGAAACATAGGTACTTAAAAAGTTCCCTACTTCTGGATAGGTAAGCGCTGTGATTTTAGCAAATAACTCTTCGTCTTTGAATGCTTTGTGTACGCCATATTCTTTTGATAACTGTTGCATCAAGTTTAAAATACCTCTTTCGCCATTGCTTTTTTCACGGATGATGATGTCGATACACATACCAATTAAAGCCCCTTTTTGGTAGACGTTTAAGTATTGTTCTTTGTACGGACTTTTTAATACGTTAGCACTCATAGTGGTGAAAGCTATGGTATCATCAAGTCTTTTAGACTGTTCGATTTTTTCTGCCATACGCGTATAAAATTCGGCTTCGTCGATTAGACCTTGATTGATTTGGAACAAATTAGCAAAGTATTCGGTTACTCCTTCATACATCCATAAGTGTTGAGACATTTTTGGTGCGTTGTAATCAAAGTATTGAATTTCGTTAGAATGAATGGTTAAAGGCGTTACAATATGGAAAAATTCGTGTGATACTACATCAATCATGGATTTTTGTAACTCTTCTAGTGGCATCATTTCAGGTAAAACTACTGTGGTTGCTGTTGGGTGTTCCAAAGCACCAAAGCCTTTGGCATCATCTGGTTTCATTGAAGAAAGGTAGAGTAATACGCTGTATTTTTTAGTCGAATTGATATTGCCCAAAAATGTTTTTTGAGCCGTCATCATTTTTTTCATTTCAGGAGTAATGCTTTCGGCAGTTACTTTTCCCGAAGGAGAATAGACTGCAATTTGGATGTCCATTCCGTTTACATTGAAAGTAGTGTAGTCGGGTTTGGCATACATGATTGGATTTTCTACCAATTCGGCATAACGCGGTGTGTTGAATACATCTTTGGTTTTACTCGCATCGGTGTCAATCATGGAAGTCGCTCCCCAAAGTGTTTCAGGATGTGTGATGCTCACTTGGTACGGAAGGTCTTTTTTGTCTTGGAAGTAGCCAACAAATCCATGGGTATTGAGCATAAAATTATTTCCGGCATCGATATTGGTACCCGCAGGTGAAAAAATATCGGTTCCAAAGCTTCCTCCTTTTTCAGTATCGAAAGTGTCATTCACTAAGTAGGTAATTTTAGCTAAATTTTTAGCATTCAAAATCGACCACGTATTGTCATCTGTTTTAGTTACAGCTAGTGCAGTTCCTTTAGAGTCAAAAGCTTTAAAATCTTCTACATTTTTTCCGTAATTGTCTTCGGAATAGGTTCCAGGGACAATTTTAGGAATGCTGTATGTGATTTTATCAGCTGTTATTTTTGGTGCTTGTACAGTTACTTTTACCTTGTCGTCTTTTACGTCGATTAGGTCGATACCCACTTTAATATCTTGTGTAGGATTTGTCTTTTTTTGTGCGTTAGCTGCGTTGCTGTTCCAAAGAAAAGCCACCAAAGCAAGTGCAATAATTGATTTTTTCATTTTGAATTATTTAGATTGGGTTATTAGTATGTTTTATGCAAGAAATGTTACAATTTATAATGATTGAATAAAAGCTGTTAGTACCGATGGTAATTCTTTGCTGATAGGTAAATCAGGATTCGTGTAGGAAGCCTTATTTTCAGTATCATCTCCTTTGATTTCTTTAAAAATATGATTCATATTGGAAATGATTTTGAGTTGGGCATCTGATTTTGCTTGATATAATAGTTGCGCATCATTCACACTTACTTGAATGTCTTTGTCGCCATTGATTAGTAGGGTTGGGATGTTTAGTTTTTTGATTTCGGTTTGTGGATTGTATTTGATCCATGAAATCATATACGGTTGTACACTCGCTCTAAATAAAGAAGCTAGCATTTGATTTTTCAATTCGAAGGTATTTCCACTTTTTAAAGTAGCCAAGTCTTTCTTTACTTCTTCTTTTAAGAAAGGGGCCTGTTTTCCAATTTGCTCTAACAAAACCTCGTCGATAGGTCGACCTGCTCCAGCAATTGAGATATACGCATCGGCATTGCCATTGGCCGCCACCATACCAATTAAGGCTCCTTCGCTATGTCCAGCGATGGTAATGGTGTGGTACTTTTTTTGGTTTTTGAAATACAAAAGCACTGCTTTGGCATCGTCAATGAAATTATCGAAAGATAGACTGGCTTCGTCTAGTTTGCCAGCCGCCATTTGAGCAAAGATTCGTTTGTCATAACTGTAAACGGCAATGCCGTTATTGGCTACTGCTTCGGCTAATAATTTTAAAGAATTATTGGGCATCATTTTTTGATTTCCATCTCGATCTGTTGGTCCTGAACCTGCAATGAGAATGACCAAATTTGGTTTTTTACTTTGCTTTATTGGCGTATACAAAGTCCCGTTTAAAAGTGCGTTTACGGCAATATTTTCTTTTGTAAATGCAGCTGGAGCTTGTGAAAATACAGTTGCAGTTAGCATTATACACAGTAAGGTAAAAATGGTTTTTCTCATGGTTTTGTGGAATGAATAAAAAAACTCCTGTTTTTCAGGAGTTCTGTATCTTAGTCTAATTTGTTTTTGATGTAATATTTACCATCCAATTCGTCGTCAAAATCATCGATTTTTACTGGTTTTGGTTTCGGTTTGTTGGCTGCCGCTTTCTTTTTCCACATTTCGAATTTTTCTGCGGGCATTTTCTTTTTCATAATTTCTAAAACCTCTTTTTCGGCTAGGCCAAATTCTTTTTTAATAATTTCAAAAGGGTTTCTTTCTTCTAGGGCTAAAGTCATCAGTTTTTCCGTCTCTTCCCAATTTAATTCTTTACGGCTACTCTTTTTCATCGGATGAAAATAATTCAAATAGTGTTGTTAGTTATTCGTTAATAGGTTTAATTGCATTTCAATATTAATAAAAAAAAGAATTACTTTTTAAACCAAGTTTATTTTTTTTTCTGAAAAGGTATTTTTAATAAATTCTTTACACTATTGTGTTCTTCGGGTTCTAAATGCGTGTCCACCCCGTATACGATTTCTTCTCTTGGTAAAACCATAAAAGTGCCAAACAGTCTGTCCCAAATAGAAAAGATGTTTCCATAATTACTATCGGTATAGGGCATGAGGTAATGATGGTGTACTTTGTGCATGTCTGGCGATACAATGAAATAGCTCAAAAACAAATCGACTTTTTTAGGTAAAGCAATATTGGCATGATTGAATTGGGTTGCCACTACAGAAAGTGTTTGGTATAAAAATACCAGCCACATTGGGCTTCCAACTAGAACAACCCCTAAGCTGGTAAATACAAATCGAATCACACTTTCGCCAGGATGGTGTCGGTTAGCTGTAGTAGTGTCAATCCAAGTGTCGGTATGGTGAATCAAATGAAAACGCCAGAACAATTTTACTTTGTGTTCGATCAGATGCACTAGATAGGCACCTATTAAGTCTAATAATAACAAACCAATGATGGTGTATATACCAATTGGCATTTCAGGCAACCATTGTAAAATCCCAAAGTTACTTTGATAAGACCAATCTGCCACTCGTAATAAAATGAAAGCCAAACAAAAATTAACGATGATAGTCGTTAGGGTAAAAAAGATATTGATGCCTGCATGGTGCCATCTACGGTATTTAAAATTAAACAACGGAAATGCATTTTCAATGAGCCAAAAAATAGTGATTCCGCCTACTAAAATTAAGGTACGATGCGCAGAAGGAATAGTCGAAAAATAATCAATAATTGTTTGCATATTGGAACGATTTGAATCCAAATATAAACAATTATTTAATGGTTCTGAAGGTTAAATTGATTCGTGTGCCAATGGGTTTGGCCGTTTTTGGGATTTGGTGTTTCCAAAAATGTTGGGTACTTCCTTTCATTAGTAAGAGGCTGCCGTGTTCCAATGTGATGCTCTTTTTAGCATCCGAAAGACGGTTGTGTTTGAGTTGGAAAACGCGTTCTGCACCAAAGCTTAGCGAGGCAATAATGGGGTTGGTACCTAATTCTTTTTCGTTATCGGCATGCCAACCGTTACTGTCTTTCCCATCGCGGTATTGATTGAGTAATACGGTGGTGAATTGGCATTGCGTAGTCGCTTCGATATAGTATTTTATTTTTTGCAATAGGGTATTCCAAGGATGTGGGTGCATCGTAATATTGGAATAAGAGTAGGGTTTTCCTTCATTGCCATACAAAGCAGTTAAGCGCGGTTGCGGATGTGTTTTTCCGTAAATCGTGATGTTATCTTGTTGCCAGGCTATTTCTTGTAGTAATTCGGTATAGATGGTATCCGCTTGTTCTTTGTCAAAAAACTGCGGATAATAGATGATCTCAGCGTCTGGCAAGTCAAGTGTTAATGGTTCTGAATTGAATAGTGACTCCAAAGGGCTAGTTTTTGGTATCATTGACATTCATAATGACAATCGCCAGAATGATTAGCACAATTCCTATCCATTGCCAAGTGTTGATGTTTTCATTCAAAAGGAAATAGGCCATCAATACCGAAACGGGAAGTTCTAAAGCCGAAACAATACTACCTAATCCAATTCCTGTTAGAGGAAAGCCTGCATTGAATAATAAGGGCGGAATAATGGTGCCAAAAAGCGCCAAGACAATTCCCCATTTGTTAAAAATTCCGAAATGGAAATCTCCTGTTTGATTGGCGATAGCAAATCCGAAGACAATTACAGCACCACCTAACAACATGAACAAACTGCGTTGTGCTGATGAGACTCCAATGCCCACTCGGTTAGCGGTAAACATCGTAGTGGTAAATGAAGCGGCAGACAATAGTCCAAGCACAATACCGCGCCAATCGAATGCAATTTGGTTTTCGATGATATTCGTTGCCAAAGCCGTTCCTAGCAGTACCACTACCACCGATGTGATTTTTTGAGCGGATGGTATTTTCTTTTCGAGTAGCATTTCAAATAGGACGCCCATCCAAACCGTTTGCATCAAGAGTACAATGGCAATAGAAACGGGAATGTATTTCACTGCTAAATAGTAAAAAACACTCGTCATACCTAACGAAGTTCCTGCAAGTAGTAGTTGTGCTATCGTTTTTGGAGCCGCTTTGGCAGCTTGGTTTTTATTTTGAGCTTTTTGAAACGCATTGATGAGTAGGATTCCTGTAATTCCGTACACAAATTGCGCTATAGTTACTTCGGGAGTGGTAAAGCCTTCGGCATAGGCCATTTTAACAAAAGTAGCTAACATGCCGTAGCTGGTTGCCCCAAGTCCGATAAGGAAAACGCCTTTTAGTTTTGAACTGTTGGTCATTAGGAATTGATTTGTTTTCGATCCATTTCTGATAAATCACTCAAATGTAAACGCAAGGCATTGACTGAAATGCTGATTTCCCAAAATGACAAACCCAGTGAAATTAATAGGCTTAACAAACTTAGTCCGAAGAAATACAAACTGATGGCTTGTTCTTCAAAGAACAATAACAACATGGCAAAAACAGACAAGAACAAACACAATACTCCCGCCATTTGCATGTAACGAATTAACGTCAGACGCAGGTTGAGGTTTTTGATTTCTAATAAAATCATGCTGTTTTCTTTCTCTTTGTATACTTTTTTTAGTCCGCGAATAATACTCGCAATGGTCAAAAATCGGTTGGTATAGGCCAACAGAATTAACGAAGTGGCCGAAAAAAGTAAGGCTGGAGTTCCTATTTCTAAAGTCATACTACAATGAATGTTGTTTCAGTGGGCAAAGTTCGGTATTCTTTGTCATAGTTTTAATTTTTTTACCAATAACTTCAATTGGAACTGTAACAAAAGGGTAGTGTAGTAGTCTAAATAGCCAAACGAAATTAGTATAATGAGAAAGATTTTTATTTTACAAGCCTTATTTTTGGGAACTATTCTCCAAGTTACTGCCCAAGAGACTACTAAAAAAGCGCAGGAATTAAAAGAAGTGACGATTACCAAAACCAAGAAAGCAGTCGAGCAACGCGCTGACCGAACTATTTTTGACTTTGCCAATCAACCGAGTTTGAGTTCGGGTTCCGTTTTGGAAGGATTGAAAAAATTACCGGGTTTAATTGCTTCGGATATTGCAGGAATGATGTACCAAGGGAAACAATTGGACGTGTATATGGACGGAAGACCCTTGAATATTTCTTCCAATGAATTGAACGGATTTCTGGAAGGAATGCCGGCGAATGC
>JACCDX010193156.1_pt1 | contig 26476 bp, 13 predicted proteins | sample 7449681 | NCBI WGS metagenome assembly JACCDX01 (sample SAMN15323450, study PRJNA562643) | freshwater metagenome | isolation source: river surface water | place: USA:Blue River Watershed | collected 2017-08-18
GCAAGTTTTTTGATGTCAGATTTTTTATGTCTGCATGAGAAAGTAATGCGCAAACGCGCTTTGTTTTTTTCGACAGTTGGCGGACGAATCGCCGAAATTAATAAACCTTGTTGCTCAACTTTTTTTGCAATTTCTAAAACTTTTTTACTATCGCCCAATATAATCGGAATGATGGCTGATTTTGGTTTTGGTAAATTCATCAAATCACAAAAATATTCTGCATTTTCTAAAACTTTTTTACCGAGATTTTTTTTCTCGATGATTTTTAGTGAAGTAGTAGAAGCCGCTAAAATAGATGGTGGAAGCGCTGTCGAATAGATCGCAGATTTAGCAAAATTACGCAAATAATCGATCAAATTTTTATCACCAGCCACATACCCACCAAGGGTACCAACAGCTTTGGAAAAAGTTCCAATTTGTAGATGATTTTTTGCCGGAGAATTTTTTTGCAAAAACAAATCATGCGCTGCGTCAGAAATTAAAATCGCGTCAAATTCGTTGGCTAGTTTTAGTAATTCCGCAACTTCTCCAACGTCACCATCCATTGAAAACACTGTTTCGGTGATGATTATACATTTTTTGAATTTGCTGCGATTTTCTATCAGAATTTTTTTTGCGCTGGCAATATCGTTATGCAAAAAACGCATCATTTTCGCACCAGAAAGTTTGGCGCCATCAATTAAAGAAGAGTGAATCAAACGATCAGCAACAATCAAATCTCCATCACAAACCAGAGCCGGAATCACGCCAATCGCGCTGGCATAGCCTGAAGCAAAAACAATTCCCTCGTCAGCATTTTTCATGCGGGCAATTTGTTTTTCTAATTTTGTGTAGAGAGAATTGTTGCCGGTAACGTAACGCGAAGCCCCTGCTCCAACACCGTATTTATTGATTGCGGCGATCGCAGATTTTTTTACCCGCAAGTTTTGCGAGAGTCCGAAATAGCAATTCGAACAAAATGAAATGAGATTTTTTTTATTACGTCTGACTGTCGTCGCATCAATCACATCTGATTCTACCAGCTTGCGGTAGAGGTTTAGTTCTTTTTGGTTTTGGAGGGATTTTGTGTAGAAATTTTTCACTTTTTAACTTACTTCAGTTTGTCACCCCGTCGAATGACGGGGTCCATCTAGCCAAGAAAGATGTCTCGTGGTGGACCCCGTCATTCGACGGGGTGACACACTGTAGAGCTATATTAAACGTCCAAGTTCACAACTTTCAGAGCGTTTTCTTGAATGAATTCGCGTCTTGGTTCAACCACGTTGCCCATCAATGTTGAGAAGGTTTCGTCGGCTTCGTCATATTGATCAACTTTAACTTGAAGCAAGGTTCTGTTAGCCGGATCAAGTGTAGTTTCCCAAAGTTGTTCAGCGTTCATTTCACCCAAACCTTTAAAGCGTTGAGTTGTGACGCCTTTTTTACCGGCTTCTAAAATCATTGCCATTAGGTCCATCGGTTTGTGCGTAACTTTTTCGTCTTCACCGCGGATGAATTTGATTTTGCCTTCAAAAGCATCAACAATTTGTTCTCTGATTTGAGCAAGAGCCATGATTTCTGGCAGATCGAAGTAAGAATTTTTTACCAAGTAAGAAGTTTTAACGCCTCTGGTTTCTTTTATAACTTCAATATCGTCAGATTCAGTGATTTCGGCCTTCCACGTCACTTCTTCGTCAGAAGTTGCGGCAAAGATTTTTTCGATTTTGGCGACTAACGCTTTAGATTTTGCCTTATCTTTCACCCAAGATTTATCGAAAGCACCAGCGATCGCTAAGTTTTCCGTGATGTCAGTTGGAATCACACGTGACAAATTGTTGATCAGATGAGTGAACTTACCAAGTTTGGAAACGAAATCGTGCAAATCAGCACCAGATCTGTCGCCGCCTTTGGTTTTCAAAATCGCATTATTCAACGCATTGTCGATAATGTAAGCTTGAAGAGCTTGTTCATTTTTCAAATAAACTTCGCTTGAACCTTTTTTCACTTTGTAAAGTGGCGGTTGCGCGATGTAGAGGAAGCCATATTCGATAAGCTTCGGCATGTGACGGAAAAAGAAAGTCAAAAGCAAAGTACGGATGTGAGAACCATCGACGTCGGCGTCGGCCATGATGATGATTTTGTGATAACGAACTTTTGACGGATCAAAATCTTCAGCGCCAATACCTGTACCCAAAGCGGTAATCATGGTTCCGATCTCGGTTGATGAAAGCATTTTGTCGAAACGTGCACGTTCAACGTTTAAGATTTTACCACGAATTGGCAGAATCGCTTGATATTTTCTGTTGCGTCCCGATTTCGCTGAACCGCCCGCTGAGTTTCCCTCAACAATGAAAAGTTCAGACAAAGCTGGATCTTTTTCTTGGCAGTCGGCGAGTTTTCCCGGTAAGTTTGAATCTTCGAGGGAAGTTTTTCTGCGAGTAAGTTCACGAGCTTTACGGGCAGCTTCACGAGCTTGCGCCGCTTCAACGGCTTTGCCGACAATAATACGGGCATCAGCTGGGCGTTCTTCAAACCATTGGGCTAGTTTATCGTTAACGCCGGCTTCGACGAAAGTTCTAACTTCAGAAGAAACTAATTTATCTTTAGTTTGTGACGAGAATTTTGGATCTGGAACTTTAACTGAAATCACCGCAGTCAAACCTTCGCGCACATCTTCACCAGTCAAAACGATTTTATCTTTTTTGAAAAGTTTGTTGTCTGACGCATAGTTGTTGATGGTGCGAGTAAGAGCGGAGCGAAGTCCGGCCAAATGGGTTCCACCGTCGCGTTGACGAATGTTGTTGGTGAAACACAAAATATTTTCGTGATAGCTGTCATTCCACTGCATTGAAACTTCCATGCTGATGCCGCTGGCTTTGTCGGAAGCGATCACGCTTAAAGTTTGGTGCGCTGGGTTTTTGCTTTTGTCGAGATATTTAACGTAAGCTTCAACTCCGCCTTCATAGAATAAAACTGATTCTTTTGGTTCTTCGCCGCGTAAATCTTTTAAGATGATTTTAACGCCCGAGTTAAGGAATGAAAGCTCGCGCAAACGTTGCTCAAGAGTTGAATAGTTGAATTCAAGAACGTTATTAAAAGTTTGAGAAGATGGGTGGAAAGTAACTTGGGTACCTTTATTTCCGTGAGCATCGCCGATAACTTTAAGTGGAGAAACCGCATCACCATGCTGAAAACGCATGTTATATTCTTTACCATCGCGCCAGATGTTAAGTTCCAACCAATCAGAAAGTGCGTTTACAACTGAAACACCCACACCGTGCAAACCACCGGAAACTTTGTAAGAATTTTGGTCGAACTTACCGCCGGCATGAAGTTGAGTCATAATAACTTCAGCAGCAGAAACGCCTTCTTCTTTGTGGATGTCAACTGGAATACCGCGACCGTTATCTTTTACGGTGACGGAACCGTCAGCATTTAGTGTGACATTTACCGCGTCGCAGTGACCCGCAAGTGCTTCGTCGATTGCGTTATCAACAACTTCATAAACCATGTGATGTAAACCTGAGCCGTCGTCAGTGTCGCCAATGTACATTCCGGGGCGTTTACGAACTGCATCTAAACCTTTTAAAACTTTGATCGAATCGGAAGAATATTCGGCACTAACTGTGTGATCCATTACTTCTTCAACAGCAGGAGTATTGTCTTGTTTTTTTGCTGACATTTTTGCGTTTTTTTGATTGATTTTTATCGAGAGGTGAAACTGCTCTAAAGCCGTGATAACTCTGGCTTAAAAAGGATGGTAAAATCGTAAGAAACTAAACTTAAAAAAGAAGGGAATTTTGTAATAAATTTGAGGATTACAACTTACATAGTCATCCCTGATTTACAAAGAGATAAGTATAAAAAATCTATAGTGTCGTTGTTTTAGCAATGTTTTTTGCAATCAAGGGTGATCCACCCTTACTGCTTGCTCCAACTTCTGGAGCTGATCCAGGTGAGTTTCTTCCATCTAAATTCATAGATGCAGCTGATTCTATCAAATCACTTTGACTAAGTTCTGGATTATTAGCTTCACGATCTATTCCACTAGAATCAAATTTTCTTGATGAACCGCCTGCCGCCTTTTTCTTTTCTTTATCTGCTTTTTTTCGTTCCCGATTTTCTTCTTCTATTCTTTTACGATCTCTATCGGCTGCTTCACGAGCTTCTCTTATCGCGGCTCCTCTTGCATTTATTTGCTCTGCACGATCAACGATCATTTCAACTGCCGGTAAAGCTTGAGCAACAAATGAAAGAAATCTCGATCCAAGGTTATTGGTAATATATTTTCCTTCCCCAAGATTTCGCACACTGTCAGAAATATTCATTCCTTCCAACCTTAACGGCGATTTATCAACCGTCATCGGATTAACTGTATAAGGAATTAGTCCCACCACTTCTAATTCTTGATCAGAAGCGAGGTTACTTTTATATCTTTTATCACCCGCAACTGCCACAGTTTCTTCGCCTCCCAAAACAGCAGATACTTTTATTTCTTTACCGATAACTACGGTTTTTATCTCAATTTGATTTTGTAATTTGCGAGCCAGTGTTTCTTCGTCAAATTGATCTTTGTTAAATTCTTGACCATAAAGTGGGCGCCATAAAGAGGCTTGGCTGCAAGCTGTTTTTCCTGACTTTTCCGCGGTAGCTGCAATGGCTGCAGTTGGTGGTTTATTGCCAACGTAAATATCGCCAATGCGATCTTTGAATCCTTCTTGAAAAAATGGTTCTAAAGTTTCTCTGATTCTGATGTCTTCCATCGCAATTTCTGCTGCTCTATCTCTTTGATAGCGACCTATAGTTTCTTTTATTACTCCATCTTCTTCTTCCAAAAGACCTTGGTTTCTTTCGAAGAATTCCAAAGTTCGATCTCTCATCATTTTTAGTCTGGTGGAAACCTCTTCTATATCGTCACGCGCTGGATTAAAAATATAAGAATCGTAATCTAAATTCTCAATCAACCACTCGGTGACATCAGCCATAATTTTAATGGGTTATTTGAATTGTGATTTGGTTTTCTTTTGTTACTGCGTCTGCATTAAGTTTTTGTTCATAACTTTTGATGTAGCACAAAGCGTTGGCTTTATCTTCACAATAATAAATCACACCTTGCAGCAAATATTTTTTCTTTTCTAAAAGTTGCGGTAATTTCATTGATTTAGTTTTAATCTCGTTCCAGTCCAGACTTGCAACCAAGTTCGCTTGATCGTCTTTTACTAATTCCAAAAGATTGATAAAACTCGGACCATTTTCATTGATTTTCCAACCTTTTTTCAGATCAACTTTTACGGTGATTTCGCTTAAAGATTTCAATGTCAAATCCGGAGATTTGGTCAAATTTGGTAAATATTGTAAGAAACCTTCCTTCGGCAATTTAAGGGGCGGCATCACGTTTAGAATTGCAGAACTTAAACTACCACGATTCAAAATAACGACGCGATTATTATTGGCGTCAGCAATATAAAGATTATTCAAAACTGAAGTAATTCCTTCCGGCTGATCAAATTCAGCATTGCTTCCAGAGCCCAGATTATCGCCACTTCTGCGACCTCCAGCTAAGTTGAAAATCTGATTTGAAGAAAAGTCATATTTTTTAATCGCGTGATTGAAACTATCCGAAATATAAATTCCGGTATCGTCCGCCATCAATCCCAAAGGATGCTGCATCAAGGCTTCGTTCTTGCCACCATTTTTATTACCAAATTTCAGCAAATCTTTGCCGATCAAAGTTTTCACTTCACCATTTTCTTCTAAAACACGAAGCGAGCTGCTGCCTGAATCGAGGAAATAAAGTTTACGATTGTAAACCGACATGTCCGAAGTTTGCGATAAAACATTGTCAGGATATTTTCCATCAGCAATTCCTTCTACACCGCTGCCTGCAACAACTGAGATCGTGTCTTTCGCAAGATTATAAGTTAAAATTTGATGAGTTCCTGAATTGGCGATAACAATATTTTCGTTATTTGGGAAAAATTCGATGTCAGTTGGAGAAGCTAAATCAAAGGATTTGGCTTCAAAAATTTGTTTATCAGGAATAATTTCGCCTCTTTGTGATGAACCAATCAAAGTTCTTACTTTACCACTTTTGAAATCGATTTCACGCAAAGCATGGTTTCCGGTATCAGCCACATATAATTTTCCAGCGCGATAAAGCAATCCTTGCGGAGCGTTGAAAGAAGCAACATCGAAGCTGCCATCTTGTAAACCAGAATTTCCATCTCCAATTTTTAAAATTACATCGCCTGATAGAGATGTGACCACAATATTATTTTTTCCGGTATTGGCAATTATCAGAGCTGGAAGATGGCGCGATTTGTAATTGAAATCTGCGGCATATTCAATCTTAGTTGGAAAGCTCAAAACATTACCGTCAATGCTGTTTTTCTCGAGCGTGATTGGCAATGAATCACGGTTAAGTTCATATTTATATTTTGAGATCAGTTGCTTGATACCTGATTTTACAGCGATAACGCCAGTTTCACCAACGTAAGTTTTTTCAATATTACCGTGCGGATCAATCAAAACCAAAGTTGGCCAAGCAGTAATTTTAAAACTATCCCAAATACGCGATTTGGCGTCGTTGATTACGGGATAAGTAATGTCATTTCTGATAACAGCTTTTTTGATTTCGGCGAAGTTCTTTTCATTTTCAAATTTTCCAGAATGCACGCCAATCACGGTAAGTTTGCTGCCGAATTGTTGTTCGAGTTTTTTGATTTCTTGTAAAGTTTGGGTGCAATTTACGCAAGCATAAGACCAGAAATCGAGAAGTATGATGCGACCTTTAAGATCAGATATTTCTAGTGGGCGCGAAACATTGAGCCATTGTTCGCTTTGATTTTTTTTACCTTCGGATAAAACTTTATTAATGTCGGAATGATTAAATGTCGATTTGAAAACCAGATAAGAGAACCCAGACCATATTCCATAAAGAACTACTAAAACTGAAAGGATGAGAAGGATTAGTGATTTATCCTTTTTGCTGACCTGTATCATTAAAATATTGGGGTAGTAGTTGTCATCTTTGCTATGTCATCCTGAGCCTGTCGAAGGACTTTGTCGAAGGGCTGGTGAGTTTGGCTCAACAACCCTTCGACAAGCTCAGGGTGACACTTTTACATGAAAAAACTAGCTGTGATACTCGCCTTTTCTGCTTCTTTTTTTACGAGTAATGTTTTCCTCGATTCTTCTTTTCTTCTCTTCAGAAGGTTTTTCATAAGCTTTTCTTCTTCTAGCTTCTTTGATAATTCCTTCTTTCTGAGTTTTTTTACGGAAAGACCTGATGGCCAATTCCAAATTACCTCTTCCAGTAATAGCTACTTGCATTCGACTTTTACCCCCTTTGGACCTAATAAATTAAAATAATTCGACCCCTCGACAAACCAATACAGGCTTTGCTCGGGAACCTACCATAAAACTAAACTCTTGGATCAATCCAAGAAATGTTACCGTCTTTTCTGTGATAAACTACATTCATTCTTCTGTTTTTCTTGTTAATGAAAACAAGAGCTGGAAGGTCTTGCAGATCCATTTTCATGATCGCTTCTTCAACAGATAAAACTTCGATGTCAGTATTTTTTTCGCTAACAACTTTTAAATCTTTATCTTCTGCTTCTTCATCTTCCATCTCAGCAAAAACATTGTAAGCAGTTGGTGGAACGATGTATTTGATAGCATCGATTGCTTTGTAATCAGGTTCAACTGATTTTAATCCGCCGCCTTCGCGACGATAATTTTTGATACGACCTTTATATCTTGAAAGTTGTTTTGCACATTTTTCGACAGCTTCCATGAAAGCTCCGTAAACATCACCACCTTCTGCATTAGCCTTAACTGTGATGCCACCTTTCACGCCTTCATTAACGTTGATCACAACTTTAAACATGTGACCACTTTTTGAAAAATGCACGTCGGCATCAACGGCTTTATCAAAATATTTTTTAACTGATTTAGCCAAATTTTCTTCTACATATTGAGTCAGCGACTGGCCAACTTCAATACCTGAACCCATAACTCTGATTTGCATAGATTATCCAATTTGATTCATAACATATTGTAAAATCCCGCCGCGCTTGAAATATTCAACTTCATTGCTGGTATCGAGGCCGCAGGTTAAAATGACTTCTTCTCTAGAACCATCAGGTTTGGTGATGATACATTTTAAATCTTGCTTCGGTTTGATGTTAGGATTGATTCCCAAGATATCAACCACTTCATCGCCTTTTAATTTTAAAGTCTGACGATTTTGCGAACCCTTGAAAATCAAAGGCATCACGCCCATTCCAATTAAGTTGGAACGGTGAATTCTTTCGAAACTTTCAGCAACTACCGCTTTCACACCAAGTAAGAATGTGCCTTTTGCAGCCCAGTCACGAGAAGATCCCGTGCCATATTCTTTGCCGGCAAAAATGACAAGCGGAGTATTTTTTTCTTTGTAGAACATTGCCGCATCATAGATTGAAAGCACTTCGTCACCTTTTTCAGCAATCTTAGTAAATCCGCCTTCTTTGCCGCCGCCAACGATTTCGTTTTTGATACGAATATTGGCGAAAGTTCCGCGCATCATAACTTCGTGATTACCGCGTCTGGCGCCATAAGAGTTGTAATCGGCTTTTTGCACACCTTTTTCAGCCAAGTAAACCGCAGCTGGAGAAGTTGCAGAAATATTTCCGGCCGGAGAAATGTGGTCAGTCGTGATCGAATCCCCAAACAATCCCAATACGCGCGCCGCTTTAATTTCAACGGCATTAGCACGATTTAAATCATCGAAGAAATTTGGTAAACGAATGTAGGTACTATTTTCGATCCAGTTGTAAGTGTCAGATTTTTCAACCGAGATAGCTTGCCAAGCGGCGTCACCTTTGAAGAGGTCAGAATATTTTTTCTCAAAAACTTGGCGCGTAACATTTTGCGCAATCACCGAATCAATCTCTTCCTTGCTTGGCCAGATATCTTTTAAGAAAACTTTATTTCCCGAAGCATCAACACCAAGCGCGTCTTTTTCTAAATCGATTTTAACGGTTCCCGCCAAAGCGTAAGCCACAACTAATGGCGGCGAAGCTAAGTAATTGGCTTTTACTAAAGGATGAACACGACCTTCGAAGTTACGATTTCCCGAAAGAACCGCACCAACTAAAAGATTTTTTTCTTTGATTTTTTCTTCGATTTTAGCGTGAAGTGGACCAGAATTTCCGATACAAGTTGTGCATCCGTAACCAACAACGTTGAAGCCAAGCTGGTCGAGAGATTGTTGCAAACCTGAGCTTAATAAATATTCACTAACCACTTGTGAACCAGGAGCCAAAGAGGTTTTGACAGTTGGTCGAACTTTCAAACCTTTGGCTACAGCGTTGCGAGCCAATAATCCTGCTGCTATTAAAACTGAAGGGTTGGAAGTGTTGGTGCAAGACGTAATCGCTGCAATTACAACATCACCATCGCCAAGGTCAGAATTTAATTCTGAAATTGGATTGCGATCGTTGTTGGCAGTGCTGCCAAGTTCGGTTGCAAGTTTTTCGTAAGATGCGGCAACTTCAGGAAGTGTAACACGATCTTGTGGTCTTTTTGGACCGGCTAAACTTGGTTTGATGCTTGAAATATCTAGCTCCAAAACTTCGCTAAAATCTGGCGTAAAATCGTAATTTTCGCAGAACATATTTTGGGCACGAGCATAAGCTTCAACTAATTCGATAGTTTCAGTGCTTCTGGCTGTAAGGTTTAAATAGTTAATCGTTTCTTTATCGATTGGAAAAATACCGCAAGTTGCACCATATTCAGGAGCCATATTAGCAATGGTAGCGCGATCTGCCAGAGAAAGTGAAGTTAGGGCTGGACCAAAAAATTCGACGAATTTTCCCACCACACCTTTTTTACGAAGAGTCTGTGTAACCGCTAAAACAAGGTCAGTAGCGGTAATGCCATCTTGCAATTTTCCAGTAAGTTTAAATCCGATTACTTCAGGAATTAACATTGAAATTGGCTGACCCAACATTGCTGCTTCTGCTTCGATACCACCAACACCCCAACCTAAAACTGCCAAACCGTTAATCATTGTAGTATGCGAATCGGTGCCAACAACGGTGTCGGGATAGGCGATGGTTTCGCCATTTTCGGTTTTAGTCCAAACAACTTGAGCTAAATTTTCTAAGTTAACTTGGTGACAAATGCCGGTTCCTGGTGGAACTACACGGAAATTGTTAAAAGATTTTTGGGCCCATTTTAGGAATTCATAGCGCTCGTTATTGCGCTCCATTTCAAGATCGACATTCTTTTTGAAAGCGCTTGCAGAACCAGCAAAATCAACTTGCACTGAGTGATCGATAACTAAATCGACTGGAACTAACGGATTAATTTTTTTGGGATCTTTATTTTGTTTGGCAACCGCATCGCGCATTGCAGCTAAATCAACAACGGCCGGAACGCCGGTGAAATCTTGCATCAATACCCGTGCTGGGGTATAAGCAATTTCAATTCTTTTTTGAGGATTTTTTACTGATTCGATCAGGCTGGCAATATGTTCTTCATTTACGACATCACCGTCAAAATTTCTGACTAAATTTTCTAACAAAATTTTTAAGCTGTAAGGCAGTTTTGAAATATCCTTCCCAACCTTTGCTGCAGAGTCTTCGAGGGAGAAAAATTTATATTCTTTGCTGCTAAGTTTTAGCGAGGATTTGGCAATAAATTCTTTTTTCATGTTTGATCCTTATTAGATTAGGAGATTTATCTTTTATACTAAGCCTTTGTGTCACATGGACCCCATCATTCGACTGGGTCCATTGTCAGAGCTTGAGTATTTTATGTTGCAGAGATTACCCAATTTTTATTGGTCACACCGATGTCTTTTTTGAATGTCCAAACATCGTTTAATTCTCTGATTTCGTCTTTTCTGCCTTCAACAATTTGACCGTCTTTATCGGTGATGTAATTGATTTGTTTTGAGCTAAATGAAATCACGATAACAGCACTATTTTCAAAAATTGAAGCCGAAATAATTTTCGCATCAACTGCAATAACGTTGCTGATTAAATTTTGTTCTAAAGTTTTTCTGTGATTAATTGCTTGTTCGAAACCAACAAAAACCTTGTCGGAAAGCAAAAGTTTAAGAGTTGATAAATCAGCGGTAGAAAAAGATTTGATCGTCATTTCGAAAGCTGATTTTACGCCGATCAAAAAGAATTCAGCTGAAATATTGCAAAGAGTTAAAATCTTACGGAAGGTCTCTTGTGAAGCTTCGTCGATCGAATTAATGATTTTTTCGTTAGCTTGTTTTTGGGCGTCAGTTTGTTCAACCACCTTTTTCTGGATTGCCATCACTTGGTTTTGAACAGCAGCGATAATTTCTTTTTTGCGGGAAACTTTTTCGAGGACTTGCTTCTTTTCTTCTTCATCAACCCTTCCAAATTGCTCTCTTAATTTCCAAAAAATGTAAAAGGCAATCGCGGCGAAGAATAGGATATCCATAATGGGAAATATATTACTTGGGGGATCCGCTTTCGCCTTATGGCTACAGCGGATAGCTTGCTCTTGATTTCAGCAGAGCTGAAATTTAGAGCAAGCAAATGGGGCAAGCGACGGGTTTCGAACCCGCGACACCCAGAACCACAATCTGGTGCTCTACCAACTGAGCTACGCCTGCCATTTTCAAGAAGCGCGGCAAATTATTTTGACAGCACTTAATGTCAAGGAAGCAAAATAACTAATTTGCAATTGTTTTTATAATACGAAATTCAAGTAGAACTTTTAATCGTCAATTCCACTCAAATCGCTAATGATTTTCTGACATTTACTTTGTAAAGAAAGCTCATCATTTTCACAAGATCTGATTGTGGCTTCAGTCTCAGCAATTTTTCTTAATACCACTTCTTTATCTAAACTGGAAACCAGTTCAACTTTCAACTGATCTAGATGTGATTTTGCAGTATCAGCTCGACCTTTTGCGGCGGCAATTTGTGACTCCAAGATACTGATTTGTACGTTAAGAATACTTTTTAAACCCGACTTATCCCACGGTTTTTTATCATCATCTTTTTTACCTTTATCTTTGTCATCTTCATCTTTAGCTGAATCTTTTTTAGGTACAGCATATTCTTCTTCTTTTTCAGGAGTAGTTATTTGTTTTTTCAACTCTTCCAAAGCTGCAAATTCTTGATCTAAATCTGGATTATCACCTTGGATTTTTTCTTGAACTGCAGCACCAATTGCACCGATTTTATCTGATAATTCTTGCTCTTCTGGAGTAAGTATCACGCGAGATTCGGAATCAGTAGAATCAAGTTCGATATGAATATCATCAACTGATGAGCCAGTTTCCAAAACTTCTTGTGCAACAGATGAACCAACTTCAGGCGCATCATCATCTTTCATTGAAATATTGTCTTCGAAATATTGCAGACGAGCCGCTTTTTCGAATAATGTCGTACCATCAATTTCGCTTAGGCCTTCTTTGATAGCGTCAAGTCCACCATTATCTTCGATCATACCACGTTGATTATCATCTAATGCTACTAAGGCAGCTGCTAATGCTTTTTCGTCGTCTGAAGGGAATGCTTTTTCTAAACGAAGTGCAAGTTCATGCTGTAGTTCCATACCTTTCAGATCGGCAATCTCTGCTCTGTCTTCTTCGCTTAATAGAGCCATTTGTAACTTAGCATGTTTCTCTAAGGCTGCGTCATATTCTGCACGCAATTGATCTCGAAGTGCGATTCTTAAATCTTCGCCTCTTTGCTGCTCTTCTTTTCTAAGTTCTTGAGCATTTTCTCCCAGAGCTCGTGCTGCCATAATTTCTTTGGCATTTGGAGTGGTTCTTTCTGAATCTTTAATTTCTTTGACGATATCTTCGAGAGATCTCACTTCAGTTTTCAGATTAACGATATCTTTCATCGCCTCTTTTTTCTCTAGTTCCAATTTAGCATCTTCGATTTTGGCCTTATCTTTATCAAGCGTGAGCTTGCTTGCCATATTTTCTCTTTCCACAGTTTCTTTGGCGAGGTCTTTTTCCATTTTAGTAATTTTCGCCAAGTCTGCTTCCAGCTTATCCGAAATTTCTTTGGTCAATGGTTTTGGACTTTGCTGTCTTAGGTTATCAGATTTTTCTTTAGCTTCAGCGATTTTCTTTTGTGCATCGGCGATTTTTTTCTTTTGTGCCTCTAAAGCATCTTCCTGTTTTTTAATATCTTTCTTCAATTTGTTTTGAGCTTTGCTCTTATCACGAACTTTAGTATCTAATTTCTTAATATCTTTTAGGCCTTTATCGATGCTGTCAGAATCTTTCTTTGCTAGTTTGGTTGCTACTTTTTTCAAATCATCTTTGAAGAATTCTCTGCGCGCTTTAGATTCGGCAAGTTTTTCTTGTTTTTTGGCTTCAAATTCTTTTCTGGCTAAATGATTTGGCGCGGTTTCTCTTGAAGATATTTTGGCATCATAGTGATCTCTGATCGCTTTTTGTTCTTTTGCAGCACCATCTTTACTTAAATATCCAATCAAACCACTGCGATTACCCTCTTGCACTTCCTGTTTGATTGCTCCTTTGTCCTTCATCAAATTAAACGGATTTAAAGCGCTACCCTGATTATGTTTGATCCAGCTACCAGTTTTGGCGCGCATAACATCAAACATGGTTCCACTCTTACCATCTTTTCCTTCATTGCCAACTTTACGCATAAAGCTTTCGGCAGCTCTTTTCGGATCGGAAATGGCATCTCTACCAAAGGCGTCATCGAAAGGTTTAATCGCTTTTGCAGCGCTGCTAAGCATATTGCCAGCGGTGTTGAGATTTTTGAACATCGCACCAGCAGCCGTTTTCTCTTTCTGACTTTCCATTTTGAACTGGTTGTCTTTGAGATGTTGTAAATATTCTTGTTGCTTCGCCGGATTGTCTTTGAAGGCTCTTGCAGCTTCAGCAGCAGTATATTCGCTTTGACTCTTGATAAAATCTTTCATGTTGCTCATGCCTGTAATGCCTGTACTCGTCATACCACCTAATCTGAGACCATTCACTATAGTTCCACTATCAGCTATAACTGCTTGAATACGATTTACTTGTTCTTTGGCATTTTGCGCGTCTTTTTTCGGATCACCGGTTTGGGTGGCAAAACTATTCGCTGCCCATTTATTAATTCTATTATTCAACTCTTCACTAAAAGCTTTGCCAACTAAAGGATTGTTAGTATCAGCCTTCATTTTAGCAGCTTCAGATTTAACAAATTCTGCTAATGGTTTGGTGACTAATTGCTCGTCCATTCTCTTGGAAATAGTGTCAAAATTCAAACCAAGCGCCACCGCCGTATTAGGGCTTGATCCAATTGAAGTACCTTTTCCGGTATTTGCCATCATGCTAGAAATCACTGATGATCTGATATGTTCATCTTTGGCAGCTCCGGTTAAGCCTTTAGAATCAGCCGATTTTTGAGCGTTAGATATTGCTGAATCAATCAAACTGTTGCGATACATCGCTCTTGGATTTGAAGGCATCGCATTCCACGCTTTATTAGCTGTATCCATAGCGGTATTGCCTCCCGGAAGCGCGCGTACTGCACCTGCAACAGTATTAGCCACAGAAGATCCCGTACCAGCCATTGCCGAGCTTGCGCCTTGGTAAGTTTTTGCCGCAGCAGTAGCAGCGATACTCATCCCTGCCCCACCAACTGTTTTAGCCATTCCCATTAATCCACCCATCATGCCAGTAGCACTGGAGAGAGAATTGTTTTCTGAAGCACTAGCAGTTCCACCAATTGTGATCAAGCTACCAGCAAGATCAGGAATTTTGTCGAGTACAAGTTTTGTAATGAAAATCAGACCACCAAGCATGATGAATGAAGAGCACCATTCAGCCAAAGTTCTATTGACGCTAGATTTTAAAATTGGAATCGAGAAGAAACCCAAATTCCATTGAGTGACGCAGGCTCTGTAGCTAAGAAGCGCTGTAAAATTCTGGTCGATCAATACTAAGAAATTGTAAAGCACTAGGAAAATAAATACGATTTCCAGCGACCTTGCCCCTACAAATGCCAACCACTTTTTAAACATTTCATTAGTATGCGAAGAAAGTGTAAAAGAGATGAAAATCGGGCCCAAAGCTAAAACGAAAGCCAGTTTAACAACTGCCACAACGTAAGACATTGCCACAGTCAGCATTACATACATGAAGAAGGCAATCAGGGCATAAATTGCGGCGATGTAGACTGGTCCAAAAAGAGGAACTCCGAAAAATAAACCAAAAATTTTCTTAGCCGAAGCGATCGAAAGCATGTTTCTAATGATTAAGTCTGCATAAGAAAAACGCGTGGCATTGCTATTTGATGAAGCGCGATCCATTTGCGCCGTGACGATTCCAGAAGTTGGATCAATATTCTTATCGGAAAAATTCATAAACATCGTAATCACCGAATCCATGCCATCTTTAAAGAAGTTAACAACAATTTTATCGTACCAATACCAACTGCTGCTGCTGGTAAAAAACATCACTAAGGCAATTTTTAGCATGCGGGTGGTAAGCTCTTTTCTACTAACTTCGGCAAGACCAATCAGAACTGCAACACCGTAAAAAATAATGTAAAAAGACATACCCATCTGCAGAATCGAGATGAAACCAGAATCCAAAACAATTTGATTGAACATGGTTTGAATCACGCCACCTTGTCTTACACCTTGAGAATCTAGCGTGCCCATAATTTTATCTTCCATCAAGCTCACTAAGAATTCGAGTAATCCTGTATCTTGCGCATCACCCAAACCGCCTAAGAATGTAATTTGGTATTCTCCGTAATTATCATCGTATCTGCTATCTAAAATGATCAGCTTGGCAGTTTCGTTGCGAGTGTGATAAGTGTTGCCAGCAGGATTAGTATCTGGTCCGTAATTTCCGTTATTATCGTCTTTGACAAAAATTTGATTATTCGCACTGGTAAAAAGATATTTCGTCACATCATTACCATCAGCATCAAGACACTGACCTTGAGCATTTTTTACTACATCACAAACTGGTGTTTGAGAAAATAAGTGATAAACCCGAGTAGGAACAACACTTCCCGAACTTCCAAAAAGACCCATAAAAAGGCCCATCCCAGCTTGATATTTACAAGGTTCCTGGAAATCAGGTTTTAAATCATCGTGATTTTTGTCATATTTGTTGAGTGGAAAATGATATACTCCGTAGTCACTTGCATTACCAAATTTAGTTGTACACGTACATTTAGTAGCATCATTTTGCGCTGTCAGATTTGTCACACAATCATTAGCCGTATATCCATCTTCTGAGCTCGGAACCTGATTATCATAACAGATACAATTTTGAACGTCATCTTTCCTAGCGCAGAATTTACATACTGGAAGTGCATTAAGCTGAACATCACCACTTAGATCATCATTACCATACCAAGGAACCCAAGCACCTGTGATTTGAAGGATAATCCCCTCACCATTTGTTTTTAAACCAGTATCATGCCATTTCGCAACCTGAGCATCTCCAATACCATCAATACCATCAATAAGTGGATAGGAGCTAACCTTGACAATTGCTTTGTCAAATTCATTAGCTTCAACACATCCCGAATCACAAGACGCAACAAAAACAGCTAAAAAAATCAAACTAAAAACTTTAGCTAATTTTTTCGCTAAATCCATCGGACTTAAAAAATTAAGATTGGAAGAATACATCATGATTGATGTAAATGTGTGGTACCTGCGGCCGGACTTGAACCGGCAAGAGCGTTGAAGCTCCACGGATTTTAAGTCCGTTATGTCTACCATTCCATCACGCAGGCTAAAAACGAAGGCGGGAAACTAAATTTGGCTTAAGAAAATTGCAAGAAACTAAACTCAAAAAAAACGGTTCCTTAAGAAAAATTTAAAGAACCGTAATTTTGAAACTTAAATTCCAATTATTTTCTGTCACCAAAAAAGTTTAACATGGTCATAAATAAGTTAATGAAATCCGTGTAAAGATTTAGAGCACCCATTACCGCCATTCTAGAAATTGCATCAGCACTTCCTGAAGCGTGATAATACATTTGTTTGATTCTTTGAGAATCATAAGCAGTAAGACCAATGAAAATGATCATACCTAGAATTGAAGTTGCAAAGTGCAAAGCTGAACTTTGTAAGAAAGTATTAAATAAAGATGCAATCAACAAACCGATCAAACCCATGATCATGAATGATCCCATCGAAGTTAGATCTCTTTTAGTTGTGTAACCGTAAAGAGCAGTCATACCGAAAGTTGAGGCACTGATGAAGAACACTCTGGCGATACTAGTGCCGGTGTAAATCATAAAAATTGATGACATTGAAAGACCCATCAAAGCGGCAAAAATCCATAGATAAGTACGAGCTCTTTCCGCCGAAATTGAAGAAATTTTATAACCGAAGAAAAATACAAAACCTAGCGGAGCAAACATCACAACCCAAGCAAGTGGAGTTCCAAATAAAGCTCCCATCAAAGTTGGAGAGCTAGCAGCAAGGAAAGCCACAACACCAGAAATTCCAAGTGCACCGGCCATTAAGTTATAAACTTTGACCATATATTCTCTTAAACCAGCGTCGTAAGAAGTTGCTGAAGAAGAGGCAGAAGAAGCGAATGATTTATTATTTGTAAAATTTAACATCTTTATCTCCGATAATTAGTTTGAAAAACTTGATTTCTGACTCAAGGGAGCAAAATCTTGTTTCGTTGGAAGATTTAATCAGAGAGATAATTTTTGCAAGACATCCATTCTAAAAATTCTAAAATGAAAAAAATTATTGCCCTCATCGGTTTGATGGGAGTTGGCAAAAGTACGTTGGGAGCAAAGCTAGCAGATGCCCTTGGCTATTACTTCGTCGATTCCGATCAAGAAATTGAAGATCGCGAAAAAAAAACTGTCAGCGAAATTTTTGCCAAAAATGGTGAGAAATATTTTCGCGAAGTTGAAAAAAATTTGATCGAAGAAATAGTTTCACGCGACGAGAATATCGTACTTTCTCTTGGCGGCGGCGCTTATATGAACGACGAAACGCGAAAAATTTTACGCGAAAAATCAACCGTAATTTGGATCAGCGCTTCAATAAACACGATACTTCACCGTATCGGACATAAAAATAACCGTCCGCTTTTAAACAATCCTGACAAAAGAAAAGTTCTGGAAGATTTAGCCAAAAAAAGATATCCGATTTACGAGCAGTGCGATTTAAAATTCAGCACTTCTGATGAAAATCACGAAACAATTATCAGCAAAATCAGTAAATATTTACGCACCCAAAAAAATGAAAAATAAGATTAAAGTTAATCTCGATCAAAGAAGTTACGACATCATAATTGGTGCCAATTCAATTGAATATTTGAATGAATTTTTAGCACAAAAAAACTACAGCAAAATTTTTATTATTACCGATGAAAATGTCGCAAAACTGCATTTAGCAAAGCTTGAAGAAGTTTTAGAAAAAACTAAAATCACTACCGAAATTGTGGTAACTCCAAGCGGCGAACAAACTAAATCTTTCCAATCTTTAGAAAAAATCTGCGAAGAAATTTTAGAAAAAAACGCCGATCGCAAATCTTTAATCATCGCTTTTGGTGGCGGAGTTATTGGCGATTTATCGGGATTTATTGCATCAATTTTATTACGCGGAATTGACTTCGTGCAAATTCCGACAACCTTATTGGCGTCAGTTGACAGTTCAGTTGGCGGTAAAACGGCGATTAATTCTCGCGCTGGAAAAAATCTGGTTGGCAGTTTTTATCAGCCACAACTTGTGATTTGCGATTTAAATTTTTTGAAAACTTTACCAATTCGCGAATTGCGTTCGGGCTATGCTGAAGTTGTGAAATATGGTTTAATTCAAGATCGCAATTTCTTCGATTTTTTGGTTGAAAATGCCAATAAAATTTTTGCACTTGATGAAGAAATTCTGACTAAAATTATTACAAAATCTTGTCAGTCAAAAGCCGATATTGTTTCGCAAGATGAAAAAGAAAATGGCTGCCGCGCACTCTTAAATTTTGGCCATACTTTTGGTCATATTTTTGAAACTGAAACTAATTATTCTTCTGAAGTTTTACACGGTGAAGCTGTAGCGTTAGGGATGTTAATGGCGGCAAAAATGTCGCTGAATTTTGGCATGATTAATGACAGCGATTTCGCACAAATAAAATCGCATTTGGAAGATTGTAATTTCATCATCGATCCCAAAAAAATTCGCACAATTTGGGATGAAAAAAATCTGATCAAACATTTGTATAAAGACAAAAAAACCGAAGGCGGGAATTTGACTTTTATTCTGCTGGAAAAAATTGGCTCCGCCGTGATTAAAAAATCGGTGGCTTTGGCAGATTTTGAGAAAGTTTTGAAAGAATTCGTATAAAAACCTCCTTTGAAAAAGGAGGTGGCGCGGCACGCGCCGGAGGATTTACTAAAGTTACTGGTAGTCAAAAAATAAAAACTTCCCGTAACTCTAGTAAATCCTCCGTCACGCCATAAGGCGTGACACCTCCTTTTGCAAAGGAGGTTAAAAGCTTAGAAACTAAACGGATAGAAAACCACCTTCCCCACTAAAATCACCGCATCAAGAGTAACCGCAACTGGCGTAATTGCAGCTTTGCCGACGTCTTTTGCTAAGTTCGAATCGCTGTAATAAATTTGCAGAATATAAAGTTCATTCAGCTTTCCAACATTTTGCCCCAAGAAACGTGGCGCATAACGACGTCCGGTTAGTTTAATTTTTATGGTGATTAAATCATCACGATTGGGCTGAAAACCCCAAGATTTTAAAGCACGCAAATCCTCGCGCGGCAATATGCTTGCTGGGCCTTCCAATACAAAATTGCCATTAATGTTATTGTTGGAATCAAGTTTAAGATGAGTCTTATCTTTATTGATCGCCAAAATTGATTTTTGTTTCAGAGATAAAACATTTTTTAACACACCCGAATTATCCGAAAAAACGTAGTGATATTGCGTACCAATCAAGGCAATCGATCTACCGTCGGAACCCACGAAAAACTGTTCGATTTCTTCTTCGTAACTTTTGTCGCCCCAAATAAATTTAGTTAAACAAGAGGTTTGAAAAGTTAAAACCAAGCACAACAAAAGGTTGGTAAGGATTTTTCTGATTCTCATTTTGCCTCCCTTAATTGCGCCAAAGTATTTCTTCTGACTTCTTGTAATTCCTTGTCGCTCAAGGCAATCAAGCCGCTGTGAATTAAATAGCCTTTTTTGCCGATGGTTTCTTCGCTGATAATTTCTTTCACGAAATTACGCATTTGCGGCATTAAATTTAGATGTTCTTTTTTGAAATAAACAAAAAGTGGACGAGCTAATTCATATTTTTTAGAAGCAATAGTTTCAAAGCTCGGATCAATATTTTCAATTTTCACCGCTTGAATTATATTTTTATTCACCACTAAAAAGTTGAAGCCAAAAATTCCCAAAGCATCGGGATTTTCTTTAAGCTTTTGTACGATCAAATTGTCGTTTTCGCCCGATTCAACAAAATTTCCATCGGTTCTGATTTTGCGACATTGTCTTCTTCTAACATCGCGATCAGGAAGAGCGGTGATAAATTCTTTCGCCATAAAACAGACTTCTTCCAAAACTATATCAGCAAAAACATCACGCGTTCCCGAAGTTAGCGGTGGACCATAAACTTTGATTTTTTTCTTCGGCAAACTGGCATCAATTTCATTCCAATTTTGATAAGGGTTGCTGATAACTTGACCGGTTTTTGCATCGTAAATTTTTTCTGCCAAAGCCAAGAAAATTTGCTCTTTGGTCAATTTCATTTTTTTGCTGCCTAAAGAATTGGCAAGCACGATGCCGTCATAACCGATTTTAATTTCGACAATTTCTTTAGCGCCGTTGCGATGACAATCTTCCATTTCGTTTTCACGCATTAAACGGGAAGCATTGGCGAAATCGGGATATTCATAACCAACACCACTGCAAAACATGCGAAATCCTCCCGTACTGCCATCAGATTCAACAACTGGCGTAATTGCGTCGGGATTGGTTAAACTTTCAGTGCGATTAAACTCTTCTGAAACCGAAGCCATAAAAGGCGAAACCGTTGATGATCCAACGGCATAAAGATAATTCCTTTTCGATTTGAAAATGTTGAAGTCAAAAGCCGAACTATCCTGCAACGGCATTACAACCGCAAGAATAGCAGCTAAAATAATAAATTTTTTCACTGTAGAAATTTTTCCGATCATGTTAGTTAATTTTTGGTTTTGTGAATTACAAAATTCAACTTGCGCAAGCTCAAAAAAAAATCCAAGAAAAAAACAAATATGTGCAATCTTGGAAAAATCCTTGCAAAATAGCGCTATCAGACTTTGCATGACTATTTTAAACAGAATCGTTTCCGCGATTTTCTTGGTATAATCAAAAATAGCAAAAAATGAGCCGCCCTTCATCTCCAACTGGACCTAATGCAGTGACCCCTCCTAAATTGAAGACAGTAGAAGATTTAGATTTAAATCCAGATACGGGATTTAGATTAAGACCACAAGTTAAAAAACTTAGAAGACTTCTATCCAATTTGAATGGAAGAGGAAAATTGGATTTTGATAGAACTACTAATAAACTCAAAACACACACAGAAGAAACAACAAAACCAGATTATTTAGCTGAAAATCACAAGTTTACTATTTTTCTGAAAGGAGGAAATACATTTGGACCTTCTGAATATCTTATTACTGGTTCAAATGAAGTATATGTAGAAGATCCTGATTACAACTATTTGCCAAGGATTAATGGAAAAGCTTACGATCAAGATTTTTTCGGAAACTATCTTACTACTTTAAATAATATTATCGCATCTCTTCCTAGTGAAGAAATATCTCAACAATATTTAGCAGATAGCGAGAAAACTGCCGAAGAGATTCAGACTGATAATGTCCATTTAACTTTTGATTCTGTATACGAAGACTCAAAAGAGGAAGATTTAAGAAGGACCGAAACAGTGAATAAAACTGTCACTTTCAATAGTCAAAGACAGAGTGTTCCAACATCTGATAATCCTCTTACTAGAACATTCACTAAACCAAGAGAAACTACGTTTTCATCACTACTTTATGGAGTGACGAATGAAGACAAAATGAAAATCCGATGGTTGAATTATTACGCTAAATCTCTTCTTGAAAGAGGAGGCGAAGAATATCTCGATTCTGATGGTTCTGCTAAAGTCAGTGTAAAAAAAGTAGAAAAAGGTATTCATATAAATATCAGTGGAAATAATTACCTTCTCTCAGAAACTAACTTAACTTTTTTGGGTAAAAAGACTTCTTCACTAAACATTTCTTCACTAAACATTATTTTAAAAAATCCAGTCTTTGAAGAGATGATGGAAAGAGGAAGGCTGCAGGAACTTTCAAAAGCAGCAACTCATTTTTCAACCCTATCAAGATTAAGTAAGATATCTGGAAATGAAGAACCAAGGCTTGGAAAAACTGAGATATTTGATAATTTCGAATATCATACTAAATTACTAAACAATATTGCAGCAGCTAGAGATACTGAAGAACTAACCCAAGTAATAAACAGAGCGATAGTTCAAATTGGTTCTCCGGAAACAGATGTTGAAACAATAGACCCTGAACAATTAGCCAAAAAAAGCCGGGGAATTGAAAATCGTAATCCAGTAGTTTTAGCATTAAAAGGAATCAGAAGAGAACTCAATGACTCAGAAATAGAAGACGAAAATTTTGAAGAATACAAAACAACATATGTCACACCATATACTGAAAACCATCTTGTCGTTACAATTGAAGGCAGCAGAGCGATAGTTCACATTATCACACACGCTGAAATATCAAAATTAACGATTGATTTATCTGGTCTAACTATTGAAGAAGAACAAAAAAGCTCAATAATAAATTTCATTGGCAACCAGATCCGAGGGGCTGATACAACAACAAATCTGGATAAAGATCTTAAAGATTATCTTAAAACACAGATCGCGGAAAAACTAAGAAATCCAAGAAGAGAACTTACCGAAATCAAACTTGAACACGATCCAATCTTAGAATCTTTAGAAAAAGACTTTGCTGCTTTAGAGAAAGGTACAAGGAAGCTGCAAAGAATTGTGAGAGGCGGATTATTAAGAAAAGTTCAAACTCAAGAAGCGAAGCTCAAAGCAGCTTTTGAACGTGCAGCAGTTGATATTTTTGGAACTATTGATGAACCAGAAGATGCTGAAGAAGCAGAATCTTATGAAGGTTTAAAAATCTTCAAAAAAGATGGAAAACTTGAAGTAAAGCAACCTCCTGAAATGAGGAATGCTTATAAAGAGTTATTGGAATCAAATCCTGCTAACTCTGATAGAGTAAGCATTTTTCAAGAATCGGAAGCGCTTCGTACAGAACCAGGTAACTTCACTTTCAAAGGCAATTTCTTACTTCTTGCGGATGAAAAAGCTAACATCGGCCTTCTTCATAACTCAGACGGAATTCGAACATTTAAAAAACAAGAGCTCGAGGATGAACTTAAAATATTAGAAATTTTCTTAGAAACCCAAAGAACAGAGGAATCAGAAAAATTCAGAGCTGCTTTAACAGATTTTTTTACTAAAGACGACTTAAGAGAACTAAAACTCAAACAAGAATATTCAGACGTTGTTAACCTAGAAAATGGTAAAATTGAGCTTATCAAAACAACAGATGGCGTACCAAGCGTTGGATTTGAATTAGACAGCGACAGCGACAATGCAATTTATAAAGTTTCAGTTGAAGAAAATGGTGTATTAACAGACCTATCTTCAACTATACATGACCTCCAAAAAGCAACAGAAGCTTTAGGAAAAATCAAAGCTGCAGTACAAAAACAAAAAAAGACCGGCGATTTGTTTAAGATGGCTCGTGATTTATCTCCTTATGGTGAGATATTAATAGGTACTATAACAGATGAAGAAGGAAATACTGAAGAATTATCCCTTACTTCAGAAGCAAATGACAACACCACCTACAGTGTAAAAATTGGAAGCGAAATATATCATATCTCTGAAGATGTATTGTCAGATAATGAAGGCGAAATAGTAGAAGACCCACAAATAATTGAATCACTGAATAACTATCTAGAAATAGCAACTTCAAAAGTAGCCATAGCGCAAGCAGAATTCAGAACTGTTGTGGAATCAGTCTTTAGCGCTAATACTGAAACGGCAGATTACTCTCATTCAAATTATGAAAGTAAACCCTTCAGAAAAATAGGCACCACAACTGCCGAAGATGAAGTATCATTTGAAGCAATTCTTCCTATAAGTCGCGATTTACCATATTACTTCAAATCAGGTGGCGTAGTAAGAATCGGTAATGATGACGAAGCACCGCCAGTTAAATTTGCAGAGTTAGTATCACAAAAACGTGTAGCTGAAGATTTTATCGAAGATGAAAAAGCAGCCAGACTTGCTGCAATTAATCAAATGGCTGGACAACTAATTCTCAGAATATCTAGAGATGAAGTTGAAAATTTCGAAACAAACTTAAAGGAAGCTACTGGTCTTAAGATTGCTGCCAATCACACAATTACTTTTGAGAATAAGAGTAAAGATATTGGATTCATCTTTAGTCAAGAAGGATCTCCTCCTCAACCTTTTCTAACAACAAATGGATCTGGAAGCACACTTCACGATCTTCAACTTGCGCAAGAAAGATTAGATGAGATTTATCGTGAAGCTGCAGTAATTACCCTTTATGATACCTTAGAAACAGAATCAGAGAAGATTTTTGGAGATTCAAAAGAAGGTGAGTATCCGGATGAAGATCCTAAATCATTTACAAGCCATCAACAAAATGGTCGAAGAACCTTCATTTTTCAACCAAGTCCTGGTGAAGATCCACAAACCTTCACTTTTGAAAATGGAAAACTGGAAGAGGAAGATCCAAAAATTTCCACTGACACTTTATACCAAACTTCATTCATACTCGCACAATTTGCACGTGAACAATCAAGTCTCAATGCAGAAAAATTACGAGCCACTCTTGCAGCAATTACCCGAGAAGCAGATGATGGGGAATATATCAACGAAGATTATATTGAGGTAAATGTTACCGAAGGATTTCAAGAAGTAAAACTTACTAATGCACCAGAAATTCCTCAGTTATCTTGCAAATTCACAGATGTAACAACTAATCAAGATTCTACTTTTGTACAAGCAGGGATTAGAATTGGTCTTAATACAGATTTCGAAGAAAATGCCCCACTCCATCTAATAATAGAAGCACAAAAACTTGCTAAACAAATCGACAATGAAATCGCCCTACAAAGAGCGAAGAAAAGATTTGAAGATGCAATACATCAGATGGTTGATGATCGTGATCAAGAATTTGAAGGATCGATTCATTCTTACAGAGATGATAACTATCAATATGAAGATCTTGGGAATGGCGTTCTAACATTTACCGAATTTGATTCAGAAGATTCAAAAGATTCAATTAAATCTACATACAACAAATTAACTTCTCCAACCTTATTTCATGCTTCTTTAGAGGAAAATCCTTTGACGGCAATTGAAGAAAAATTAATCACCAAAGAACTAAATAAGTTAAGTCAGATTATTGAAGAAGAAGTAGCAAATAAAAGAGCCCATCTTAATTTAGAAATCGCCGGAAATTTAAACTCGATGCTCAGCGATCAGAATCCTGAAGTGGAAACTGAAGCTCAAACAATATTGCGCGAAGAAGATGGTGGTGATTCTGTTAAATTTACCATCACTGATAAAACTTCAGGAAAACAGAAAGTTTTCAAATTGGACGAGGATGGCAATGTTCTAATTGATGATAAACAACCATCAATTGCTCGCCTTGATGATTTGTTAAAAGAAATTCAGAAAAGTAATACCAAAGATCTGTATGACAAAGCCGCAGCTTTGGTTCCTTATGGTCAAATAGACTTTACGTATAATAACGGTTCAGCCGATGTAAATTCATCGCTTACTGTAAAAAAATTAGCAGCAGAAGAATTGGAAACAGCTCCATTAGCCGTTATAATTTCTGAGGGAGGTCAACGTTATTATTTAGAAGAAAATGGTTTATTTGAATCAGATGAGACAAATACCAAAGGTCGAAAAATCACCGATCCACAAATTACACAAAGTATAAAAGCTCAATTAGATCTTGCCAAAGAAGCTTTAGAGGAAGAGCAAGATAAACTCCGAACGATTGTTAGAGGTGTTTTTAGAGATACGGCTCCTGAATATAGCGCTTATTATTCGGTGACAAATGTTAATCATCCAGAAATTTTCATAAAGCAAAGTAATGGATTGAGAACATATCTTCTAGATATTCCATTAGAACCTTTTATATCAGAAGATGATTATTATGTAGAAGATGAAAATAGTGAATCTATAGCAGATACTACTGAAGAAGAATTAGTAAAAGATAAAACATATCTTCCTAAAGAAGCATCTTTTCTAGTAGAAGATGAAAATAGTGAATCTATAGCAGATACTACTGAAGAAGAATTAGTAAAAGATAAAACATATCTTCCTAAAGAAGCATCTTTTCTAGTAGAAGATCAAAGTA
>JACCDX010894544.1_pt1 | contig 26470 bp, 24 predicted proteins | sample 7449681 | NCBI WGS metagenome assembly JACCDX01 (sample SAMN15323450, study PRJNA562643) | freshwater metagenome | isolation source: river surface water | place: USA:Blue River Watershed | collected 2017-08-18
AATCAAGGTCAGTTGGAATTCCTTCCCCCAGCCCATCCAGAAAAATGCCCCGGCAAGCCCGGAACCCACCGCGATAAGAATTCCCAGCCCAAGGATAATCTGGTTCCTTCGGTGGTATGCCCTTCGTGGGGAGGAAGTTTTCGCAATTTTTCGAGCATCTAGCAAATGGTCCAGATTGTAAATCGTCCAAACAGCCAGGCCCAACAAGACAAAGGCAGGCCAGTCAAAGGATACATGGAGCAGCTCCTGAAAAAAATAAAGGCTAGCCATTGCCCCAACTACCACGTCTAGGGATAGCCAGGAAATAAGCTGAAAAATTCGTTGGATTAGCCTCATTGCCTAAATTTAAAGCCAAGGAAGGAGAGTGCCCAAGGAATGCTGGATTTTTAGGCAAGATTTTCTACATTTAATCAGCCCGAACAGGGAACTAGCACTACCCATCAACCAGTCAAACCCATGAAAACCTTCCTATCCTTTCTCGCATTGCTCCTGCTGCCTCTGATTTCACAAGCACAGGAACCCATTAAAATCGCCTTTGTAGGCAATAGCATCACCCAAGGTCCTGGCAGGGAAAATCCTGAATCCTTCCCCCTGCAGGTAGGCAAAATTCTCGGAGATGCCTACGAAGTCAAGAATTTTGGGGTAGGAGGACGTACGCTTTTGAAAAAAGGAGACTTCCCGTATTGGAACGAACCTCAGTTCCAACAGGTAAAAGATTTTCACCCTGATGTCGTACTCATCAAGTTGGGCACCAACGATTCCAAGCCTCAAAACTGGGCACATAAAGGTGAGTTTGTTCAAGACTACTTGGACTTAATTGCTGAGTTTCGGGATCATATGCCCAAGGATGGCAAAGTATACGTGATTCTTCCGGTGCCTGTCACCCGGGTCAATTTTGGAATCACCCCAGACGTGATGAACAACGAGCAACGCCTCATGCTTTTTGAAATCATCCAAAAGTCAGGTGCTGAAGTGATTGACTTGTACACCCCATTGATGGATCGACCTGAGCTATTGCCAGATGGCGTACACCCCAATGCCGAAGGCTTGGGCATCATGGCTCGAGTAATCAGTAGAAGGATTCGGATGTAAAACGGCAACCCTCTAAAAACAAAAAACCACAGCCTGGATCAAGCTGTGGTTTTTTTTTATGATTTGTGGAAATTACTTTCCTGCGAGTGCATTTGCACCTGCTACAATTTCAAGGATTTCGTTGGTGATGGCTGCCTGACGAGTACGGTTGTACATCAACTTCAGCTCTTTAAGCAATTCACCTGCGTTTTCAGTAGCCTTATCCATCGCAGTCATTCGAGCTCCATGCTCAGAGGCATTGGACTCTAGGACTGCTTTGTAAAATTGGATCCGCAAAGAAATAGGCACCAATTCTTCAATGATGTAGGTACGTGAAGGTTCCAAAAGGTAATCTGTTTCAGTAGCAACAGCTTCTCCCTCCTGTGGGGCCATAGGCAAGAACTGCTCTACGCGCACCACTTGGGTAGCCACATTCTTAAACTCGTTGAACACCAAAACCACTTGATCGTAGTCTGCTGCCAAAAAGCCATCCATGGCATAAGTGGCTGCTTCCTTCACTGCATCAAACGTCAATTGCTGGAAGACACCGAAATACGTGTCAATAACCTGGTAATTAGACTTCTTGAAGTATTCGTATGCTTTTTTACCGAGCGGAAGTATGGTGACTTCAGCGCCTTCAAATTGCTCCTTGATGGCAAGGTTAGTGGCCTTCAGGATATTGGTGTTGAATGCACCGCAAAGTCCCTTATCCGAAGTCACAGGAATCAACAACACCTTCTTCACTTCACGCTTAGCTGCAAACACAATGTCTGAATCCCCTTCAGAGGCAGCAGAAACATTGTTGAGAATTGCAGTCAACTTTTGTGAATAAGGACGCATTTGAACGATCTTTTCTTGCGCTCTTCGCAACTTGGCAGCGGAAACCATTTTCATGGCTTTCGTGATCTGCTGCGTCGACATGACCGAGTTTATTCGTTGCTTTACTTCCTTTAAGTTAGCCATCAGAGATTGCTTTGTGCGTATAACAAGCCCTGCCAGCAAGCCGGCAGGGAATTAATGGAATTTACTTTGCGTACTTAGGTGCTAGTTCAGCAGCAGCAGTAGCAAGAATTTTGCCTGCGCCATCGATATCACCTTTCAAAATCAATTGGATTGCTTCTGGGTAAGATGCATCCAAAAGAAGGTAAAACTCTTTTTCGAATGCTCTTGCTTTTTCTACAGGAACAGTGTCCATCAAACCTTTTGTAGAGGCATAAATGATCGCTACTTGGTGTGCTACAGATACCGGAGCATACTGCGCTTGCTTCAAGATTTCCTGGTTACGACGACCACGCTCGATCGTACGCTTGGTAGATGCATCTAGATCAGATCCAAACTTAGCGAAGGCTTCCAATTCACGGAATTGTGCTTGGTCAAGTTTCAAGGTACCTGCTACCTTCTTCATGGATTTGATTTGTGCGTTACCACCCACTCGAGATACGGAGATACCTACGTTGATCGCAGGACGGATACCGGAGTTGAAGAGGTTGGTTTCCAAGAAAATCTGCCCATCTGTAATGGAAATTACGTTGGTCGGGATATAGGCAGACACGTCACTCGCTTGAGTTTCGATGATTGGCAATGCAGTCAAAGAACCACCACCTTTTACCAAAGGACGAATGGATTCTGGAAGATCGTTCATCTCCTTTGCAATCGCATCAGACTGGTTGATCTTTGCAGCTCTTTCCAATAGTCTGGAGTGCAAGTAGAATACGTCACCTGGATAAGCTTCACGTCCTGGAGGTCTTCTCAATAGCAAGGACACTTCACGGTAAGCTACTGCTTGCTTAGAAAGGTCATCATAAACTACAAGAGCTGGACGACCGGTATCTCGGAAGAATTCACCAATCGCTGCACCGGTAAATGGGGCAAAGAATTGCATTGGAGCAGGATCAGAAGCAGGAGCTGCTACGATTACAGTATAAGGTAATGCACCACCTTTTTCAAGTGCGGCAACAACACCTGCAACGGTAGACGCTTTTTGTCCAATCGCTACATAGATACAATATACAGGCTCTCCTTTGTCGTAGAATTCACGTTGGTTAAGGATGGCGTCAATTACAACAGCAGTTTTACCTGTTTGACGGTCACCAATTACCAATTCACGCTGACCACGTCCAATTGGAATCATCGCGTCAATTGACTTGATACCGGTTTGAAGTGGCTCAGTTACTGGCTGACGGTAGATTACACCTGGCGCTTTACGCTCCAAAGGCATTTCGTACAAGTTGCCAGTGATAGGACCTTTTCCATCGATGGGATTACCCAAAGTGTCCACTACACGACCAAGCATCCCTTCACCCGCTTGGATGGAAGCAATCTTCTTGGTACGCTTTACAGTATCCCCTTCTTTAATTGCCTTGGAATCTCCAAAAAGTACGGCACCGACATTGTCTTCTTCGAGGTTCAACACCATGGCTTTTAGGCCATTGTCAAACTCCAACAATTCACCGGCCTGAGCCTTAGAAAGTCCATAGATACGGGCTACACCATCCCCTACTTGGAGGACTGTTCCCACTTCTTCTAGTTCGGCTTCAGTTCTGGCTCCAGAGAGTTGCTCTCTTAAAATTGCCGAAACTTCATCAGGTCTTACTTCTGCCATGATAGGATACGATTGAGTATTTTCGTTAAAACTGTTTTTCGTAATGATTTTGAGCAAACTGCACGCGTAGCGCATTTAGCTTGCTGCTGATAGATTCATCGAGCTGTCGGTCGTTGACGTTCAGCACAAAGCCTCCGATAAGCGCAGGGTTGATTTTCTCTTCCAACTGCACTTCTTTCATTCCACTGATCTGCTTTACAAGCGCAACAAGTTGCGTACGTTGTGTCGCAGTCAAAGCCGAGGAGCTAACCACTTCTGCCACTTGAATGGACTGATGTAGGTTGTACTGGGCAATAAATTCGCGAGCTACATCCAAAAGGATATTTTCACGATTCTTTCTAGAGACAATTTCAAAGAAAGAAAGGGTAAGCGGGCTTGCTGCTTTGGCAAACAAGGCCTTCAATACCTTTAATTTTTTGTCTGAACCCAACACCGGATTGGCAAGCGCATTTCCAAGCTCACGGGTAGCTTTACCCATGGCCGCTAGGTTTTTGAAATCTTCAAACACCCCTTCCAACTGTCCTTTCTCTATGGAAAGGTCCAAAATGGATTTGGCGTATCTGGAAGCAACGCGATGGTTTGACATGCCGGATTAGTTAAGCTTAAGGTCTTTGATAAATTGATCCACAAGTTCAGCCTGAGCCTTATCGTCGGACAATTTCTTACGAAGCAACTTCTCAGTGACTTCCAAGGTGAGCATGGCTACCTGGTTTTTCACTTCAGTCAAGGCTGCTTTTTTCTCTGTTTCAATTACTGCCTTAGCGGATTCAATCAACTGGGCACCTTGCTTAGACGCTTCGTTTTTGGCATCTTCAATCATTTTGACAGAAGCTTCTTGAGCCTTCTTCAAAATGACATCGCGCTCCAATCTTGCTTCCTGAAGCAGTTTTTCATTTTCTGCTTTCAAGTTAGCCATCTCGCTTCTAGCCGCTTCAGCTGCCTTCAAGGCACCATCAATGCTTGCTTCACGCTCCGCAAGGGTAGCCAACATGGGCTTCCAAGCAAACTTGACCAACAAAAACAAAAGGGCTAAGAAGCCAAATAATTGCCAGAAAATCAGGCCGGCACTAGGTATGATTAGATCCATGGTAGGGAGGATTAATTTCGTGTTTGTTCAAAAGAAAGGGATTGGCCTAGCGCCAATCCCGATTCAGTTGTTCTTAGAAGGCAACGCCACCTGCGTTCAATGCAATAAGTAGACAAATTACTACTGCAAACAGGGAAACTACCTCGATCAAAGCTGCAATGATTAGCATGGCAGTTTGGATCTTACCAGCAGCCTCAGGCTGACGAGCAATAGATTCCATAGCCTGGCCACCGATACGACCGATACCAAGACCTGCGCCAATCGCAACAATTCCTGCACCGATACCAGCACCCATAAGTGCAAACCCAGCAGTCAATAAGATAGAAGTTAACATAAACATTGGTTTTATAAATTGAACAAAGAAATTAAACTTAATGGTGATCGTCATGGTGGTGCTCAGCTACAGCACCGCCAATGTACATCGCGGAAAATAGGGTGAATACGTATGCCTGAATCGTGGCTACCAGCAATTCGATGACGTTAATAAAGGTCACCATCACGGTGGACAAGATGCCAATCGAATACGACTCAAAGATGAAGACCAAGGCAATGAATGCCAAGATTACAATGTGACCAGCCGTGATCGCTACAAAAAGACGAACCATCAAGGCAAATGGCTTGGTGAAAAGTCCAATGAATTCCACTACCACAATGATTGGCAACAAAGCCACCGGCACACCTGGAGTAGCAAATACGTGCTTCCAATAGTCCTTATTTCCATTCACATTGACAATCACGAAGGTGATCATCGCTAGGGTAAACGTCACTGCAATATTTCCTGTGAGGTTCGCCGCACCAGGAAGGAGACCCAACAAATTGCCTGTCCAAATAAAGAAGAACAAGGTCAATAGGTAAGGCACAAACTTCATGTGTTTTGGACCAATCGCCTTCAAAGCAATCTCATCGCGAACAAAAATGACAATCGGCTCTACAAAAGAAGCAGCTCCTTTAGGCGCTACGGCACCATTTTTTCGGTAATGCCCAGCAGCGGAAATGGAGAAATACAATACAAAAGCAATGACCAAAAATAGCATGGCCACATTTTTAGTAATGGAAAAATCTAGGATTGAACCACCATCCACACGGCCCAGGTGGTCGTGATCGTCGATGTATATTCCTTCGTGGGCAAATTCTTTTCCAAACTTGTGCGTTTCTGGGTTTTGAAAGTCGCTGGAAGTAAAGAACTCAAGGCCTCTATCAGACGCATACGTGATCACAGGAAGAGCCAAGGTAATGTGGGTATGACCAACATTGAAAAAATGCCATTCGTGAGAATCCTTGATGTGGTGCATGATAAACCCAGTAGGGTCTTCTTTGCCTTCTTCTGTCTCCGAATCAGCAGCAAAAGATGCTGCGGAGAAATTCAGTAAAAAGACTGAAAATAAAAGACTTAGTATCAGAAATTTGCGCGTCATTGACTCGTTTTTAAGAAGGCTACTTCGAAATCGGGCGCAAGTTAGAAAGAAAGGTGTAGATATCAAAAATCATGTAGAACAAAAAAATGATAAAGAAATTGGCGATAAACAGAATAATATTCTCCAAACCCATCACTACAAGGATGCCAATGAAGCCCGTAGCACTCAAGGTACGGATGAGCATTCCGAGTATTTTCAATCCGAAAAAATTTTCTGGAGATTTACGATACAGCCACCCAGTCACCACACTCAAAAGGTAGGATAGCCCAGCCATAAATCCGAAAATGCTCCAAATCGAGGAATGAATCAGCTGAGGCACTAAAAATTGGATGAGAAGGATCATCCCCGCGAGTAGCAGAGACATCGCTAAATACTTAAAATGAATGGAAGAAATAAGTTTCATAAGCGGATCAAAAACGCAAAGTTACTTGAATTTAGACTTAACCTACCGGTCCTGCTGCATGGATTTCCAGAGGGAATAAAAGGCAATTGCCACAGCAGCAAAGGAACAGCTCAATAACCAAATGGGGAATTTCAAATTCGATTGTTGCTGAAGCCACCAGCCTAAAGCCGTACCTCCACCAATGATGGCAAAGAGTTGAAAGGACAAGCCCATGTATTTGACCCAAGTGGGAACCTGAGGCCCGTTCGAATTGGAATTGGACTGTTTTGTGGACATTTCCCAAAGTTAATGGATTCCAAATGGAAGAATTCACAGGCTCAAAAGAATAATACCTGCTCCCCTTCGTTCGGTAAGTGCGGTAAAAGCCCTAATTTGGTCCTTTAATTCGGAGCAGCTTCACATGCGTAAACAAGCACGGTATACTTTTGTATTGGTTTTATTTTTTTTGGGAGCTTGCTCTTCCCAACGGGACACTTTTACCAACCGCGCTTTTCATAACCTCACCGCTCATTACAACGCCTATTTTCTAGCGGACACGAAAATCAAGGAAGCAGAAAATCAAGTTCTGGAGAATTACAAAGAAGACTATACCCAAGTTCTCCCCGTATTTATTCCGATTGATTCGGCTACCATCCAAAAAAACAAAACTCCCTTGGATTCAGCCAGGGAACTTTCCTCCAAGGCCATCGACTGGCATCGGATATCCAAATGGGTAGACGACAGCTATTTTCTGATCGGGAAAATTGACTACCTGCAAGCACGAACAGACGATGCCAAAAACGCCTTTCGCTATGTCAATAGCCAAAGCAAAGACAAGGATCTTCGCCACAAAGCACTAATTAGCCTACTTCGGCTCTACATCGATCAAGAAGCACTGGAAGAAGCCAATTTTACGATAGACTACCTGTCCAAGGAAACTGAAATCAACACCGAGAACACCTTTGACCTTTACAAAACCCTGGCCTATTACTACGAATCCCGCGGTGATCAAAATGGCGTAATCGGAGCACTAGACAGGGCAATAAACTATACCTCAGATAAAAAAGAGCGCTCTAGGCTTTACTTCATTTTGGCACAGCGCTACCAGCGGGAAGGAATTGATGCCTTGGCTTTTGATTATTTTCAGAAATCATTAGAAGGAAACCCTCCCTATGAACGTGCTTTTTTTGCCACGCTCTATGCCCAGCAAGTTGCCGAACTCAATGCGAGTAAGGACCTCAAAAAAGTCAGAAACTACTACGAAGGACTTTACGAAGACCCAAAAAACAAAGACCTCAAAGATGTAGTCCTTTTTGAACGAGCCCTATTTGAGGAAAAACAAAACGACATCCACCTAACACAAGAGCTCCTTCACCAAGCGGCGAAGGAAACCGGATCCATCCCACGCGTGAAGGGATACATTTACCAAAAATTGGCAGACATCAAACTCAACCAATTTAAAGATTACCGCTCTACCAAATACTACCTAGACAGTGCACTCACATTTATCAAGCCAGAGGATCCGGTAGCCAAGCAGCTGACGGAAAAAAAGGCCAGCCTGGACACCTATGTGTTCCATTTTGAGCGCATTCAAAAAAACGACAGCTTGATTCTATTAGCCGCCTTGCCCGAGGAGGAACAAGTGCTACGCGCTCAAAAGTTTATTGAAGACGAAAAAAAGCGCATTGCCGAAGTAAAGAACAGCAGCGAATCCCCTAAGTCGACTTCAATTTTCGACAATTTACTAGCCTTTGGAGATAAGGGCACCGGATCTACCTTTTACTTCGATAACAGCACGGCACTCCAACAAGGTGCAGTTGAGTTTGTACGCACTTGGGGCAATCGTCCCCTTCAAGACAATTGGCGAAGAAAAGCCGCATTGACTCAGGTCGCAAGTCAGGTTCCTAGCCCTAATGCCGCTGGCGGCCTCAAGGAAGGAGACACTTATTCAGATTCGACAGCCATTCCTTCGGTGGAAACTCTGCTCTCTTCCATTCCAAAAAGTCCTGAACAATTGGAAAAAGCAAATACGGAGCTGGAGGAATCTTATTTTGAATTGGGTAAAGTGCTTTACTTCCAATTAAAAGAGCCCAAACGAAGTCAACAGTACCTCGAGCAGCTTGTTAAACAATATCCCAAAACAGTCAAAAAACCGGAAGCCTATTACTTACTTTATCTAGGACAAAAAGAGCTCCTGGGAGATTTTAATACCTACGTACAGCTCCTCAATCTGGAATTTCCAGAATCACCGTACACCTTTTCAGTCAACAATCCAGAGGCAGGAGCAGGAAACAAAGCCTCGCTAGAATCGTCAAAAGGCTATGAACAAGCCTATGACGCCTACTATGCAGGCAACTATTCCCAAGCAAGGGCGTTGATTTTTGCCACCTTAGAAAACTATCCACTCACCCGAAATACAGAGAAATTACTCTTGCTCAATGCCATGGTCAGTGGAAAACTTGAATCCAAGGAAGAGTTCAAATCCAAACTGGTAACCTTTATACAGAATGCAAAAGAGCAGGCCTTAATTACCTTGGCAAAAGCCATGCTCCAGCCATTAATCAGCCAGGAGGAATTGGATACCAAAGCAAGTGCAGTTTCTCCTGTAGGTGAACCAGCCGCTCCAGAAAAGGAATTGGAAAAAGAAAAAGTTTTGGAAAACCAGCCAAAGGAAAGCCCATACACCGCTACTGATGACCAAACCCATATATTTGTAGTCGCATTGAGCCCTGCTGAAGTAGAAACGGCCAAAAATTTGCTGAGTGATTTGGAGTCTTTCCATAGCCAATCTTTTGGGAATGCCAGATTACGAACTGGAAACATGAATTTAAGTGCAGACTTATCTATTTTCATCATCAGCCCATTCGCGAATGCAGAGAAAGCGTTAAGCTATTTAAAAACATTTCAAGAAAAGTTTACCTCGATTGGAATGAATGAAGACGTCAAAAATAAGTCCTTCTTCATTTCCATAGAAAACTTCCAAATTTTGAATCGAACAAAAGATTTGGAGGAATACCGACAATTCTTTAACACTACCTACCATTAAACATGTTTAAACCTGGTCCTTTCACCCGAGAAAATTGGGTATCCAAGACGATCAACTATTTGTGGATGGCCTTTTTAGGCGGTCTTGTCTTTTTTGTGCTCTTCGTTTGGATGGTTAGCATCAATTTTCTTGGCCTTTTTGGTTCACTGCCAGATTTCAAGGCTCTTGAAAATCCAGATAGTGAACTTGCATCGGAGATGATTTCTGCTGATGGGGTGCTACTTGGAACTTTTGCTCGTGAAAATCGAAGCCCAGTGACCTATGAGGAACTAGCTCCAAACTTGGTACAGGCCTTGATTGCAACCGAAGACGAACGATTTGAGGAGCATTCCGGGATTGACTTACAAGCCATGCTCCGCGTTTTTGTGAAATCGATTCTTTTGGGACAAGATGCAGGTGGCGGATCCACGCTAAGCCAACAAACAGCCAAAAACCTATTCAAAACACGAACTGACGCGAGTTCAGGTTTCTTAAGTTCCATTCCTGGCTTACGGATGCTCATCATCAAAACCAAAGAGTGGATTGTAGCAACGCAACTGGAGCGCGCATACACCAAAAATGAAATTCTTACGCTGTATTTGAATACTTCAGAATTTGGATCCAATGCATTTGGAATCAAAACTGCAGCCAAGACTTTTTTCAACAAAGACCCTAAGGACTTAGCCATTCAAGAATCTGCTGTATTGGTGGGACTGTTCAAAGCACCGACTTACTATAGCCCTGTTTTTAACCCGGAGAATTCCCTCCGCAGAAGAAATACGGTATTGTCTCAAATGGTCAAAAATGAGGTGCTAGATGAGGCTGCCTACGATTCGATTTCCAAGCTGCCCATCGTATTGGATTACCGAGTACAAAACCAAAATCAAGGTCTTGCTACCTACTTTAGAGAGATTGTGAAAGCGGATCTCATCAAATGGGCCAAAGAAAATTTGAAATCAGATGGATCAGCTTACGATATTTTTGGGGATGGTCTTAAAATCTACGTGACTTTAGATAGCCGAATGCAACGCTATGCCGAAGAAGCCATGAGTGAACACATGGTTGAACTTCAAAAAGCCTTCTACAAGGAAATGGGAGATCGGGACCCTTGGATTGACGAAAGCTGGCAGGTAATCCCTGGCTTCATCGAAACGGCCGTAAAGCGTACCGAACGCTACCGTATTTTAAAAGAGCGCTACGGGAATCAGACAGATTCGATCGACTTCAAGTTGAACGAGAAGAAAAAAATGCGGGTATTTTCTTGGGAGGGCGAACGAGACACACTGATGAGTACCATGGATTCATTGGCCTACTACAAAAAATTCCTACAGGCAGGCTTTGTCAGCATGGATCCTCATAGTGGCCATATCAAAGCGTGGGTTGGAGGCATGGACCACAAGTACTTCAAGTTTGACCACGTGAAGCAGGGGAAAAGACAGCCTGGCTCTACTTTCAAACCTTTCGTGTATGCTGCCGCTATTGAAAACGGCTACAGCCCTTGCTATTCCGTGATCGATCAGCCGGTGGAGGTATACATTCCTGGGCAGCCCGCTTGGAGCCCTTCCAATGCGGATGGAAAATTTTCTTACGAAAAAATGACCATTCGTAAAGCCATGGCCCAATCAATCAACTCGGTGACCGCATACATGATGAAAAAACTCAGTCCAAAAATCGTCATCGAAACAGCCAGAAGATTAGGTATCACAAGTGAGCTCGAGGAAGTCCCTTCCCTAGCACTAGGCGTGAACGACGTGTCCATATTTGAAATGGTCGGAGCCTTTGGCACCTTCGTCAACAAGGGAGAACACACCACCCCCTACTACATCGATCGGATTGAAGACAAAAATGGAAATGTAATCCAACAGTTTACCCCAAAGAAACGCCCTGCAATGAGTGAGGAGCATGCCTACCTGATGACTTACATGCTACGCGGTGGATTTGAAGAAGAATCAGGTACCAGCCAGGGTGTTCCCTGGACCTTGCGTGAAGGGAATGAACTTGGAGGCAAAACAGGAACTACACAAAATGCATCGGATGGATGGTATATGGGAATCAGCAAAGACCTAGTTTCTGGCACCTGGGTTGGTGGAGACGATCGCGCTATTCACTTCCGAAGCTGGAGTGCAGGTCAAGGATCAAAGACGGCACGACCCATCTGGGTCAAATACATGACCAAAGTATATGCCGACGCAAGTCTTGGCTACACCAAAGGACCTTTCCCAAGACCTGAAAGACCGCTTAGTATCGAAATCAATTGCGACAAATACGAACAGGACAGTCAGCAGTTTGCAGATTTTGACTACGATGCCAAGAAAAATGATTTCTAAACTCAAATCAATCTCAACTAAAACAGCCTATTCTTGGGCTGTTTTTTTTTAATTTCACCCCATGCTTTCCTCCTCCTTTTTGCCCGAAGACCACCTTTCCTTGCCGGATCAACCTGGGGTGTACAAATATTACAACGCGGAACAGGAACTCATTTATGTAGGCAAAGCCAAAAGCCTAAAAAAAAGGGTTAGCAGCTATTTCAACAAAAACAGCGGTATTAACCTGAAGACCAGACGAATGGTCAAAGAAATTGACAAAATTGAAATTACCATCGTCAATTCGGAATTGGACGCGCTCCTTTTGGAAAATAACCTGATTAAAAAAACCCAGCCCAAGTACAACATCCTTCTTCGGGATGACAAAACCTATCCCTATTTACTACTCACCAAAGAGAACTTTCCAAGACTTTTTCCCACCCGAAAATACATCCCACGGAGAGGAACCTACTTCGGCCCCTTTGCTAGTGTCAAGGCCATGAATACGGTACTGGACCTGATTCGGGAGCTCTTCACCATCCGTACTTGCAGCCTAGATCTTTCCTACCTCAAGATTCAGGAGGGCAAATACAAAGTGTGTCTGGAATACCACATCGGCAACTGCCAGGGGCCCTGCGTAGGGAAGCAGATTGAGTCCGACTACCTCGCTGACCTGGAACAAGCCAAACACATCCTGAAGGGCAACTTAGCCCCTGCGAAGACCTACTTCAAACAACGGATGGAAGTACTCGCAGAGAAGCTGGCATTTGAGCAAGCACAACAGGTAAAAAACAAATTAGACCTGCTCGAAAAATACCAGGCCAAGTCGCTCATTACTAACCCCAGCATTGCCAATCTGGATGTCTGCACCCTGGTCTCGGATGAAAAAACAGCCTATGTCAATTACATGCGAGTCAAGAATGGGGCCATGGTCACTTCAAAAAATGTAGAACTTAAAAAGCGCTTGGATGAATCCGAAGCAGAACTGCTCGTAACTGCCTTGATCCGATTACAGGATCAGTTTCAAAGTGATGCAGAGGAAATTTTGGTCAACCTAGAACTCGATCCCATCGAGGGATTAAACTTGAATGTTCCCAAAATAGGAGACAAGAAAAAATTGATTGAGCTATCACTCAAAAATGCGCTTTATTACAAAAGAGAAAAGGCTCTGCTACAGGGCCTCAACCAAGATAAAAAAGACCGAGTGATCCGTCAGCTCCAGCAAGACCTGAGCCTACAAGAAATCCCTGATCACATCGAATGCTTTGACAACTCCAATATTCAAGGCACCAATCCAGTAGCGAGTATGGTCTGCTTTAAGCATGGCAAGCCAGCAATCAAAGAGTACCGGCATTACCATGTCAAGACTGTAGAAGGTCCCAATGACTTTGCGAGTATGAAGGAGATCGTGGGTCGTCGCTACAAAAGATTGTTAGAAGAAGGGCTACCCCTTCCCAAGCTCGTAGTCATTGACGGAGGGAAGGGGCAGTTGTCATCAGCGGTGGAAGCCTTGGAAGAACTCGGAATCTATGGGAAGATGCCCATCATCGGAATTGCCAAACGATTGGAAGAAATCTACTTCCCAGGAGATCAATACCCCATTCACTTGGACAAAAAATCAGAAAGCCTGATGTTGATTCAGCGCATCCGAGACGAAGCGCACCGCTTTGCGATTACCTTCCACCGACAAGTACGCAGCAAGAAAGCCCTAGGAACACAATTGACCGAAATCGAAGGCATTGGAGCGCTGACTGCTCAAAAACTACTCAAGGAGTTTAAATCGGTGCGAAAACTACAACTCGCTTCGGAGGAGGAAGTGGCGGCAGTGATTGGCGCAGCCAAGGCAAAAGTTCTACTAGAAGGCCTATCAAAAAATAAAGCCTCGAATTAATTCGAGGCTTTATTTTTTACCATTCCCAAACGGAATTTTCAAATTCCAATAGCTGGTATTCAAATGCTAAGGCATCAAGGTAGGCCTGCATTTTGCGGCGATCAGCTGGCGTATTTTTATTCACCAAATCAATCACCAAAGCCTCCTCTTGATTAGTATAACGAGTGACTACCGAACGAAATAGACGAGATTCAAAGGCCTCATTGTAAGTCAAACTTTTGGATATATTTTGAAAATTAATCCAACGTGCATCTGGGTGCTTTGCAAAGTAATTGATGAAATCCTTGTATCGGATAAATCCAAGGGTCTTCTGAAAACCAACTCCTGAATTAGGGTCTGCATTCGTCTCTGCAGGCATAACCAACTGGATATATTTGATATCAAACTTAAATTGAGAATGCTGTCGATCAAAAACAAAATCCTCTTTAAAATCCAAGAAATAGAGTTGCTTTACAAAGATTGAATCTTGAAAATCAGTCTTCCAAAAGGCAGAGTCAAATTGAGCAATAGAAAGTGGTTGGGTGAAATTTTCATCCCCAAAAACCTCAAGCGCATTTTGCTTAACCGCCTTGTAAATATGATTGATGATTCCATTTTCTTTTGCGTCACCAGAACCATAGAGAGGAATATTGTATTTTTCGCGTAGGTCAATTCTTCTCCACACAGAAATTTGATACATCTTATCATCCTCACGAATTCGCTTGACAGAATAGACTGTATCCATAGCATATTGTCTTGCACCAAGTCCAGAAGGATTGACTGAAGTAGCCACTTGTGCAAAACCTACTTCTCCTAGGCCGAAGCCTAGAAAACAAGCAAGAAGGGTGTATCTCAGAAATAAATTCATAGCAAATTTGTTTGGGGTCCGAGGCGAAACTTATTTCACACGAACCGTAATAACCCCACGGAAATCCATAGGGATTTTTTCTCCTCTAAAGTTTGTTCGGGTAATTTGATTGATTCGAATCACCAAAATATCACCGGCTGCAGCTCCACCTAGCAACCCTCGAATTCCAGCCCCAATTGAAACAGGAGCTCCACGAGGTACATCATTTCGAACCAAGGTAATTTCACCTCCGGTAACTGCAAAGTTGGCATCCTTAGCCATCGTGCGTGCAAAGTTAGGGTCGGATTTGGCTACAATTTTTACTCCACTCAATACATTGGTGGTTTGTGCCTGGCTAATATCTAGTTCAGAACCATTTGCCCCCTGAATACTAATCGTTGGATTAGGTACTGGCTTGATATCAAAGGTTTCGTCTCCAATTTTATTTCCTCCACTACTTACTCCAATGGTCACCTTTCCACTTGCATTAGGAACGATCGTCACCTGTCCAGCTTTTGCTCCCTTAATTTTATCCCCATTGGTTACAGTAAATTCAGGGGCATAGGAATTACCGAGTGCAGGGACATCGATATTCAAGTCATTGGCACATCCTGCATACAGCTGTTGTACAACTTCAGAAGTGATTTTAATAACAGGCTGCGCAACAAAATATTCGTATTCAATAGGCAACACTTTATCTTCTCCACCCACGTTGGTTACAATTTGCCCCTTCAACACTTTTTTAGCGACTCCTTTGTCATCATAAGTTGCTGCTGGAGTGGCCACAAATTCAATTTTTCCGAAGCCTTTTTCGTCTACAGGAACTGAACGACCATCCAAAGTCATGGTTGGTGTAGCTGAGGATGAGGAAGAAGCAATAAACATAGTGCCTTCAAACTTGGTGCCCGCAGCAACTACATTAGAAATCGCTGAAATTTTTGCTTCTGTGATGTCTGCTTTAAAATAAAAGGAGCCTATCGTATTGGCAATAGTCGTCAATGACTCACTTTCAATATTTAAAACCTCATTTTGAAATTGGGACAATAAAGCAATAACAGCTCCGACAGGAGATTTCACAAAGTTAAGGGTTACAAAACTTTTGTTTTTTGCCTCCAAGTCATTAGCAAACAATTCAATTTCAGAAGCATCTCGGGCAATCGGCTTAAATGTAAGATTTGTAATCCCAATACCCTTTAAAATGCCTTCAACAGTCTTGGGAAAATCATTTAATTTTTTCTTCAATTCTTCCCCTTTGCCTTGATTGGCAAACAAGTTACCTGGGACTTCCGTGTTTTTTAAAGAAGAATTGACATAATTTCCTTCTTCATTCTTCGCATTGGATTGCTTGATTAATTCCAACTTAAGTGCCTCGAGGTAGTCATAAACTTCTTTAGTAGCAGCTCTTACCTTTTTTGAAGCAGCTACCTTAGGAATATCTTTTTCATTATTCCCTTGCTGAGCAATGGTATATTCGATAGAGCCCACCATGGACTCATTTTTTAATACAAAGTTCTTAGAGGTTCGCTCCATCCCATCGTTGAGAAGAACGAACTTCTGAAGGATCTGATTACTTACCTGGAGGGCCAAAAGGGCCGTCAATACCAGGTACATCATCCCGATCATCCGCTGTCTAGGTGTCTCTTTACCTCCTGCCATAGTTATCTATTTTTCTGGATCTGAGTGGTAAATTACCCTCTAATGGCTGTAAGCATGCCGCCATAGATTTTGCTAAGCGCACTTACGTTTTGGTTCAATTTCACCATCTCCTCCTTGAAGGCCTGGGTCTCATTCCCCACCTCGGTGAAGCTAGACATGGCAGCAGACATATTTTTGTAGAAATCAGCTCTTGCCTTCTTTTGCTCTGTAGAATCTTGAAGTTCTAACTCATACACTGCATTCAAGGCTGCCAAATTCTTAGTTACTGCTTGAATTTGGGCTTGGTAGGCTTGTGAATCCTGAGCAGCAGAAGACATAGCCATCAAAGCAGTAGCAGTTTGTGCGTAAGAGTCGTTCATACTTGCCAAAGACTGGGAAGCAGCCTTTACCTGCGTTGCATATTCGGTAGTGGCTACAGCAGCATCGGAAAGGGTCCCCATGTTTTGAGCAGAAGTTGCCAAGTTTTTCATTCCTTTCCCTAAACTTTCAATTAGTTCAGGTCCAATATTAGCCTGTTGCAACATGTTGTCTAGTTGGGCGGCTACAGGATCTCCAGAAACTGCCACTACTCTTTTCTTAGCAGGCGGTGCGGAACCTTCCTCATCTAATTCAGGATATACCTTGCTCCAGTCCACTTCTTTAGGGCTGGGTTCAAAGGCTGATAAAAAGAAGATGATCGCCTCTGTAGTCAAACCGATACCGATCATCCAGTTTGCACCTGGCAAATCCAAGATTTTAAACATTGCTCCAAGAATTACTACAGCTGCACCGATGCCGTAGATTTTCGGCATTACCTTGGAATAAAAGAAATTAGGGTTACTTGCCATTTGAACTTGATTTTTTTAAGGTATTTGATTTTTTAGGTAAGGATAATTATCTCCTCATTCGTTTGTTAAGTTTTGCATCCATAGAAGCAGAGCGTCCTATAAAGGTCATTACAGTACGGAATCCAATGTGTGCCTGGGCTACATCTTGGTATTCGTATGTACGGGTAGATGTTTCTAAGTAATGTCCAATGTCTTTCCAGCTACCGCCACGAACAATTTTACGAGGCTCATTTTCATCCAAGTACACCGGATCCAAATCCCAAGTTTGTGCTTTTGAAGTAGTTTTGTAAGCATCCATCACCCACTCCGCCACGTTACCTGACATGTTGTATAAACCAAAACCATTGGGAGCAAAAACATCTACTGGGGCAGTGTAGGTGAATCCATCATCGATGTAATTGCCTCTACCTGGCTTGAAGTTGGCCATCAAACAACCCCTTTTGTTTTTTAAATATGGACCTCCCCAAGGATATTTGGCAATTTCTTTGCCTCCTTTAGCTGCATATTCCCACTCTGCTTCTGTAGGCAGTCTAAAAGCTGGCAAATCAAATTCAATGTCATCGTTAGCGCGTAGATGGTAACTTCTCCACTCACAATATTTTTGAGCCTGGTCGTAAGACACCCCTACTACAGGATATGCATCAAACGCAGGGTGATCAAAATAAAACTCCATCAAAGGATCACCATAGTGGTAGGCAAAGCTTTTGGTCCAAACGGTGCTGTCTGGCTTCAAATCAGCAAGGTTAAAGGTAGGGGCAGCCTTTAGCGTCGTTGGTGTTCCCGTATCCAATTGCCCTGATTTTACCGCTTCCAAAAATTGACGGTACTTGTTATTGGACACTTCGTACTTGTCCATAAAAAATTCAGAAATCGTAATCTGCTTATTCAAAGAGGCTTGAGTATAAGCGATATCTTCATCGGATTGACCCATCCAGAAAGTCCCTGCTTTAATTGGAACCATGTCTATAGGTAGGTTTTGCTTCCATCGAACTCGTTTAGCAACACCCGTTACCTCTCCTTTGCGATTCGCTTTGTCGCTGGCCATTCCCTTTTTATTGAATAACCCACAACTGGGTAGCAGCGTAATCACTACTAGCGCCAGAGCAATTGAGGCAAAAGGAATTTTAATTCTAGTGTACATAAATGACATTTTTAAAGTATCATCAATTTTTTGGCCAAACTTTACCAAAGAAAGAAAATGAGTTCGAAAGTTAGCTTATTTTGGGTCAATAAAACAAATTCACTGCATTGAAATGGGCAGTAGATCCGCCTAAATGAATGCATTAAAAAGAATAGCAAGTATTAAAACCTAAATCTTGGAGTCCGTTGAATTACTCGATTGACTGTTTTGGATACATCTGTCCAAGTATAACGCAGCATCAACTCGTGGGAAGTAGGGGATTTAGCATCCACCCCGCCCACCACTAAATCGAAGGCATACCCCAGTTTTAAACTTTTATCTTTCAATAAGCTATAGCCTAGAATTAAGGATACCGATTCCTCTCCTCTGTAGGCAATTCCTCCATTCACTTTATTCTGGACTGTGGCTATAACGCTGACCTCATAGGAAAAAGTATGCGTACCTAAAGATTTTATTAGAACGCTAGGCTCGATCCGGAGCTGCCCTATTGGACGCATGCGGTATCCCATCAATAAATAGTTGTGTAGTTGCAGCCGATTCGCATAGGTTCCATCACCAAAATCATAGGAAGCTTGATTGAGGTGCCTTCCACTGAGTCCTACATAAAAATCCCCTCGATCCACCATAAGGCCAGCTCCCATGTCCATGGCCAACTGGCTCTCCGTACCCGAAAGGGGAAGACTAGGCTCAGGATTGACGAATTGCAACTCTTCAAAATCTAGGGTACTATTCGATACACCCAAGTATCCACCGAAACTCAATTGAGTCCGTTGAATTTTTTTATGATAGCTCCCTTGCAAGTTGATCTCCAGATTGGAAGTCGCCCCAAGTTGGTCGTTGACTACGGTAAGCCCATATCCAAAATTTTTATTTTTTACCCTGTTTTGAAAGGCAATTAACTGTGAGGTGGGTGGGTTACCCGCGCCGCTCGTGGCCGTATATCCCTGCCATTGAGAACGATGGAATGCAGAAACCTGAAGACCTTCAGATTTACCTGCTAATGCAGGATTGAAAAAAGTGCCCGCATACATGTATTGCGTAAATTGAGGATCTTGCTGAGCATAAATCGCACTCGATGCAAGCAGCAGGAACAAAAATCCTGCTGTCCTAAAAAAAATAACCAAGTCGCTTTTCTTATTCATTTGGTTGTGGAGTACTCAAATTTAAACTAGTCTAGGAATTTAAACTGAGAATCCACCGAAAATGATTCTTAGAATTACAAATTATTGGCTTTTTTTATAAATAACTCCAAAGCACCTGTCATACTCGGGGCATTGGGCATAGGTGCCTCGATATCTAGGATTAGCCCCATATCGCGTACTGCCTGTGCAGTAGTTGGACCAAACGCGGCGATTCGGGTTTTTCCTTGAACAAAGTCTGGAAAATTTTGGCGCAATGATTTAATTCCAGAAGGGCTGAAAAATGCCAAGATATCGTACTTCACATCTGCCAAATCGGATAAATCTGCCGCTACCGTATGGTAGATGATTGCCTCTGTGAATGCAATCCCCTGTTTCTCCATGTAGGAAGGAATATCCTCCTTTCGGATATCCGAACATGGAAACAAGTACTTTTCGTTTTTATGTTTTTTGAAATAGTCAAACAAGTCCTCAGCGGTCTTGAGTCCCACAAAAAGCTTGCGCTTTCGAATCACAATGTATTTCTGAAGGTAGTGCGCTGTTTGATCTGAAATGCAGAAATACTTCATTTCAGCAGGCATTTCAATTTTGAACTCCTTACAGATTGCAAAAAAATGGTCAATTGCATTGCGGCTCGTAAAAATGATAGCCGTATGCTTTAGGATGTCTATTTTTTGCTTTCTAAACTCTTTGGGAGGAACAGGTTCCACCTTAATAAATTGCCTAAAATCGATTTTCAACTTATATTTTTCTGCAAGCAGCAAATAGGGAGAGTTGGCTTCGGTAGGTTTAGGTTGAGAAACCAGTATACTTTTTACTGGGGTAAAGCGATCTTTTGGAGCTGCACTCATGGGGAGTTCCTTTTACGTTCAACACATTACTGAACAAGTACCATAATCCATTTGGTCAAAACCAAAAAGGGTACTATTTCAGCGAGGCAAAGGTAAGTAAATAAATGATATTTCTTAAAATTCAACCGACTCATCATTATCAAGAAGAGTCCAAGCACTCCAACTAGATAGATCCAGAAGAACCCTTGCATCAAGTCTATAAAGATTGTTTGGAGCACATTAAAATCATTGATTACAAAAAAACTGCTTACCAATAGAATTAAGGCAAATCCAAAGGTGATCAGTCGCAACAAGTAAAAAAAGTGTGCGAATTCGGATTTCCCAAGATCAAATAAATAACTGACCAACTTGATCGCAGAGAATTTCAATATGGTAACCAATAAAATCAAAAATGACGCCATTAACCAAACGAACAAAAGTGAGAAGGCACTGAAGCCCAATCCATTTTCAATCCAATCAGGCCTAAAAATAACAATACCTGTAACCAAACTCTGAGCAAGCATCATGGATACCAAAAACAAGAAAAAGAGAATATCAAACGAAAATACTTTTTGTAACCCCCCACTTTCTGAAAAATCCTCTGCCTTGATCACCGACAAGGGCTGTAGCAAAACTCCCAATAAATAGGGATACACCCTTCTATATACGGCCGCTAACCCCAGAATCAAAAAAAGTGATACCGCAAAAAAATCCTTCAGCGGTTGAACTGGAGTTCGTTTTTGTTGTGCTAATAAATCCTGTTCTAAATCTACTTGCTCTTCCTGCTGGGTATTTCTAGCCACCTTAGTCACCTTTAACCCGAAATCCCCCATCCGAATTCGATCATTGATCACGGTCAGAAGCAAGCTGTCTTTGCGAAATTCCCGTTTAAACGAAGCTGTTGCTATAAAAAAAGTAGTGTCATTTGGAATCAACCCCCAAAGCTTTCCGTCTACAAAAATCGTAGAATTTCCAGGAACCTCGAACTGAAAAAATGATTGTGGAAACGAATTCACAGCCAGCTTAACCTCCTGCTGCCCAATAGAACCTACCCATGCTTGCTCGCTGGCGTTCCTCCACTTCCCCTCGTAATTTTCTAGTACTTGTGCCTGCGCACAAACGGAAATTACAACTAGTGAAAAAACTACTGCGAATCTAAACATCAAGCTTCGTTGCGAAAATTAGGGGTATGCCCAAGTGGGAAACTTAAAATTAGGAGGAATTTCCTAACTGACGCCTGGTTTGCTCCAACTAGTTAATTTTCCAGAGACAAAATTCATCAATCCTACGCCAGCCTCCAAATGAATTTTTTGTCTTGAATTAAAATTCCGTACAGTGGAAATAAGAATTAAAAAAAATCCTCCACCCTCACGCTTGTCAATCGATTCTGAAAATGAGAATAGGAACTATATTTACCCAATATTAACTTGGCATGGCAGGACTTTACATTCACATCCCCTTTTGCAAACAAGCCTGTCACTATTGCGACTTTCATTTTTCGACCAACCTTCAACTGTTAGACCCACTGGTTGAAGGAATTGTCTTAGAAATGGAGCTTCGGAAAGACTACCTCAAAGGGGAACAAGTAGATACCGTCTACTTTGGAGGAGGCACTCCCTCCCTATTGCCTGCAGAAGCCTTGGAAAAGATCCTTGACAAAGTTGCTCGTATTTTTCCTGGGAAGAAATTAGAAGTTACCCTAGAAGCCAACCCGGACGACCTCCACCCTCAATCGCTCGCCACTTGGAAATCCTTAGGGATAGACCGTCTGAGTCTAGGTATCCAAAGCTTTCAAGACGAGATTTTGAAGAAGTACAACCGAGCCCATAATTCCACGCAAGCCAAAGAGGCGATTTTGTTGGGCCGAGCTGCTGGCTTTGAAAAATTCTCCATTGACCTGATTTATGGCTTTCCCCATGCGGACCATAGCTTGTGGAAAAAAGACCTGAAAGATGCTTTGGCACTTGACCCAGGACACCTTTCAGCCTATTCGCTGACAGTCGAACCCAAAACCACTTTTGGCAATTGGGCCGAGAAAGGGAAATTTATTCCTGCTGAGGAAGAATTTGTCGCCCAACAATTTGAATGGCTGCAGGAGCAATGTGACCAAGCGGGATACCTCCACTATGAAATCTCCAATTTTAGCCGCCCAAATCAAGCTGCCCTTCACAACAGCAATTACTGGAAACGCATCCCCTACTTAGGAATTGGCCCGAGCGCACATTCCTTTGACGGGAGCTCGAGAGGGTATAATCCTCCCTCTAATCCCAACTATGTCAAAACCTTATCCGCTGGCCAACTCCCTTTTGTTCTTGAAAAACTAGAAAAAGAAGAATTGATCAACGAGGAAATCTTGACCAGCCTTCGAACTTCTTGGGGCCTTGACACAGAAAGTTTTTGGAATCGGCACCAACTCAATCTCTTGGAAATCAAAGGGGCTGAGATTGCCAAATTAACTGCATTGGGCATGATCCATACCGATGGGAAAACGCTAACTTTAACCCGAAAAGGTCAGCTGCTTGCAGACAGTATTGCTGCTGAAATTTTTCTTGATGCCCATGACCTACTCTAGAAAGAAAGAAGCCAGCCCCGTGGGCGAAGCCTTCCAAGAATTACTAAAATCCTATCGGCTAGAAGACACCTACCAAGAGAAGCTGTTGCTAGCTTCTTGGCCCACTTTGGTAGGAAAAACCATTGCCGATCGTACGGGTAACCTGTACATCAAGGATAAAAAGCTATTTGTAAAAATCACCTCGGGCCCAGTGAAAAAAGAACTCCAACTGAATACCTCCAAGGTGATGGCCTTAATCGAATCCGAAGTCGGAATGGGAGTGGTGGAGGAAGTCATTTTTCTGTAAAATTTTTGTAAGATTTAACAGTTATCACAGGTTTCTGGTAACGTTTGGTAGTACAGCATTGGCTGACATTCCCTATTTTTGGTGGGTAACTCCATGATCAAGACCTCTTCACTTCCTCTTGGCAGAATTAGCCTCTTGTTGGCCATTTTAGTTTGGCTGGCCTTGGTATTGGTTGATTTGGTGCGGATTTTTGGAATGATCAATAGCCTCGACTCGGGAATTTCAGAAGAGGTGACTTGGATTTTGGAAATCCTTTTTTTCTTTTTTCTGTATTTGGTGTACCGCCACATTTTTTGGAAAAATCGCGCAGCAGACTTTCTCACCCTGATTTGGAGAGGTGTTTCTACAGGACTTTTTGCTGCAGCTGCAGGGTTACTTACCGAACTGATTTACCTTGCTTTTGGGGAAAGTAAAATTGGCACCGACCCCTTCCTAAACAATATTTTTTACCACATCAACTTTGCTTGGACGAGCGCGTTCTTGATTTCAACTACACTTTTGTGGAAGCATTTGATTTTGTACCAAAAGAATAAACAGGTAGTCAAGCAATGGCAGGTATTTGAGCTTTCCATGCTGGGCGCCTTATTTTTTGTGTTTTTCAACCACAACAATTTTGATTACAGCTTCCTGTTTGGATTAGTGATCCTGCTCGTAGTTTCTATCCTACTTGCCGTCAATTTGAAATGGATTCCTTATCTCAACTTTAAGGAGAAATGGAAAACCCTCCTCTTCCTATTTCTTATCTTACTGAGTGCTGCCATCCTATTTTACAGAGTACTCTCTTATGGCAACGAGGCAAGGCTGCAGATCAATCTGACCGACAACCTATTCCTGATGGCCTTGTTTGGGTTTGTATTTGCCTATGGCTTCTTCAGCTTTTTGGTTACTCTTTTCAACTTACCCACCTCTTCCGTTTTTGAACAAAAGCTAACCGAAGCCATCAATTTTCAAAAGTTAAGCCAGTCCATACAGCCCGAAGAAAATGAGGAACAGGTACTCGATATTTTGCTTGATTCCTGCATGAGTGCATCCTACTCGGATTGTGCTTGGATCGAACTGAATCCCAAAGAGCACATCCTCATAAAAAACCCTCTTAGGCAGCTCGATCAACCCACTCAATCCACCCTAGCATCCTTAATTTCGGAAGAAAATCGATCTTGGACGCTTAATCAAACCACAGAGCAGGCTCAAGCCGTACGACTCAACCATCCGGAATCCAAATCTGCGCTACTCGTTCCTCTGGTAGTCAATAAATCCATCCTTGCCCGAATCGTTTTGGTCAAGGAGGTCAAGGAAGGGTTCAATAAGGAGATGATGAATATCATCGGCACCTTTGCTCGGCAAGCGTGTATCTCTGTTGAAAACCATCGCCTGCTCAACCAAGCCATTGAAAACGAACGCTACCAAGAGGAATTAAAGATTGCGCAGCGCGTCCAAAAAGCACTCTTGCCACTAGAGCTTGATCATCCGGATTCCTTCGAGATTTGTGCGTATTCCAATACCGCGGATGAGGTGGGTGGAGACTATTACGATACCTACCAAGTGGATGCCAATCGCTTTGTGGTCATCATGGGGGACGTATCCGGGAAAGGCACTTCGGCCGCCTTTCACATGGCACAGATGAAAGGCGTGTTTCAAAGTTTAATCCAACTGGGCTTGCAACCAGGTGAATTCATGAAAAAAGCAAATGCTGCCCTGAGCAAGTGTTTGGAACGAAATCACTTCATCACGGCTTCTATTTTTGAAATTGATACCGCTACCAAAACCTTTTGTCACGCAAGAGCAGGACATATTCCGACCCTTTGGTACAAGTCAAAAGAAAAAACCGCTGAATTTATTTCCATAGAAGGACTTGGACTCGGCATTGTGAGAAACCCCAATTACCAAAAACACGTACATGAGAAAACATTTGATTACCAATCGGGCGACCTTTTGGTACTTCTTACCGATGGAATACTCGAAGGAAGAAACCAGGAAGGAGAGCAGTTTGGCTACGAGCGGATCAAAACTTTAGTAGAAGGGTATCACCAGTTATCCCCAACCGAACTTCAGCAAGTGATTATCGATTCACTCCACCAGTTTGTAGGAGGAGATGGAATGATTGATGACGATTATTCCCTGTTGGTGGTCAAATTCAGCCCAAGAAATTAAATGAGCAAGAGATGCTACGAATTGAGAAAATAAAAGAAGAAAATAAGGATATTTTACGGCTAATCGGAGAAGTAGACGCGAGCAATTCCGTGCTTTTAGACCAATCCATTCAAGAAATAGTCCAACAAGGCACTCCCTTTTTATTGATTGATGGGCAGGAGCTAGGCTATATTTCTTCTGCAGGGCTGGGCGTTTTTATGTCGTACCTAGATGATTTTTCAGAACGGGGAATTCGATTTGCAATTTTCGGGTTGAACGAACAAGTGGAAGAAGTTTTTAAAATCCTTGGACTTGACCGGTTGATCGCTATTGTTCCAGATAAGTCCACAGCAATTCGTACTTCGCATGAATCATAAGCTTAATTTATCCTGCAGTACCGCAGCTTTAGCCGAACTAAGAAGCTTTTTGCAGCAGAACTTAGCCGTGTATACACTATCGGAGGTAGATAGACATCAAGTAACCCTAGCTGTGGAAGAGGTTTGTTCTAACCTGATTATCCATTCCCATGCTTGCAACCCCAAAGATGAAATCCATCTAGAAATCAAATCGTTGGATGAAAAAATGATCGTAGAGATTACAGACAAAGGAGATGCATTCAACTTGTTGGAATACCAAGTGCCTGAACTCAGCCAGGTGATTGAAGAAAAGCGAAAAGGAGGTATAGGGATCCTTTTGGTCAAAAAAATCATGGATGAAATTGAGTTTGAATCCGAAAACGGCAAAAATATTTGTAGATTAATTAAAAATTTTCGTTCCTAAAGGAAGTTTAATCCTCTGAGAAATGCTGCTTTACCCTTGAAATCTTACTAAATTTGTACCTTTGATCCATACTTTGGCCTCTATCTCAATGAATCACCGAGTCTTTTCGGCACTATTCACCCTGCTTTTCCTCACTTCTGTGGGTTTTTTTAGTCCTAGCGCCAACGCTCAGGAGCAAAGCGAAATACTCTTTACCCTAGGGAATAAGAATGTTGAAAAAGAGGAATTTCTATATTTAATCACGAAAGGAAAAAAAGTAGACCCTGCAGCTGCTACCCTAAGTAGGGAAGAATTTGAAACTAATTTCGATCAATTCTTACTTTACAAGTTAAAGGTAGCTGAAGCGGAGGCCTTAGGCTTAGATCAATCCGAAGAGTTTAGCCGTGAATTTGGAAGCTTTAAGGAATCGCTCATCGCCCCATTTCTAATAAAAAATGGAGTAGAAGAAGGAGAATTGCGCAAAGTGTATAGCCGAATGCAAGAGATTGTTCGTGCAAGCCATATTCT
>JACCDX010056878.1_pt1 | contig 26462 bp, 25 predicted proteins | sample 7449681 | NCBI WGS metagenome assembly JACCDX01 (sample SAMN15323450, study PRJNA562643) | freshwater metagenome | isolation source: river surface water | place: USA:Blue River Watershed | collected 2017-08-18
CTCCAATGACCTTGGAGGTGCTGTGGTGATTGAAGTACGTGGATTGACTGTGGAAGGAAATCCGATCCAGGGCACCTTTTTCCTGAACAAAAAATAGCTAAACAAATTGAGCGATTCGGTTATGGTTAAAAAACTGCTGCTACTGATCTTCATCCTATTGCCTGGCATGGCTTGGGCTCAGCTGAGCTTGGGCATCCGTGGGGGACTCACGACGGGTTCCTACAGCTACCAAGCCACAGCGGGCACGCGTGTCAAAAAAGTAGACGGGATTGCTGCCCCTACCTTTGCATTGGTCTTGGAGTATTTTGACTCCAAAAATGCGGGTGTGGAGGTCAATGTGCAGCAACTTACCCTTGGCTTCGCCCAGGTCAATGATGCGGGCAAGGTCAATCAAACTGAGTTGACCTATCTCAAATTCCCTGTATTAGCCAGCATTTTTGCCGGTCGTTCGGGGAGATTTCAAATCAAGTTTGGTCCGCACTTCGGGGTCCTGAGACAGGCGGAAGACATCACAAGGGAGTATTCAGGTGCTACCCCGAAAGAGCTTCCTACCTTTGGACAGCCGGCAGATGCGCCAAACAAGCGGATGTATGGGTTAACTGGGGGAGCTGGGATCTCCAAACTCTTTGGCAAATCCACCTTATCCGCTGAGGCACGCTTTGCCTACGACTTCACCAATCCAGAGTCTCAGGATCGGATTTTTGATATGAGTTCGACCAACTTGGAATTTACGCTGGCCTATTTGTTTCGTGTCAAGGAGCGCAAGTCAAAAACTCCTTAAGGGAAGCTTTGGCAAGCTTGACCTGAGTCAATACCTTTATAGACAATTCTTCTTGATGTACGCATGAAAATCCAGGTAATCAACGGTCCCAACCTCAATTTGCTCGGCAAACGAGAACCCGAGGTGTACGGTAGTGAATCTTTTGAAAGCTATTTTGTACAGCTTCAGTCCCAGTTTCCCGGGGTAGAATTTTCCTACTATCAAAGCAATGTGGAAGGAGAATTGATCAACAAAATTCAAGAGGTAGGCTTTTCTTTCGATGGCATTATTTTGAATGCGGGAGGCTACACACATACCTCGGTAGCCCTGTCTGATGCAGTGGCCGCGGTCACCACGCCTACGGTGGAGGTTCACATTTCCAATTTATACAAGCGCGAAGAGTTTCGCCACAAAAGTATTCTTTCCAAGTCCTGTGTGGGCATGATTGCTGGCCTTGGATTAAAAGGCTACGCACTTGCCGTTCAGTATTTTCTAACCAACGCTACCCGATGATTACCTTTGCTCCCGGACCTTCCAAGGTGTACGATGCGCTTCCACAGTACCTCCAAGACGCTTATGATCAGGGGATACTGAGTGCCAACCACCGCAGCGGCGTCTTTATGAATTTGTATCGGGATACCGAGCAGCTTTTTCGAGAAAAGCTCCAAGTTCCAGCTGACTTTACTTTGCTATTCACCTCTTCTGCCACGGAAAGCTGGGAGATTATTTCTCAGTCACTGGTAGAGCAGTCCAGTTACCATTTGTATTCGGGCTCCTTTGGTAAAAAATGGTTGGAGTACGCGCAGTACATTCTTCCTACTACCCAAGGACAGAAGCTTGGGGCCAATGAATCCATTCCGGTGGAGCAATTGCAATTGGGGCAAGAAGTGGACTTGATTGCGGTGACGCAAAATGAAACAGCCAATGCTTCTCAAGTGCCTATGTCAGTACTCAAAGCGCTGGGAACGCGCTATCCCGAAAAAATGATTGCTGTGGACACTACCTCTTCCATGGGGGGTATCGCCTTAGATTTTTCGTTGGCAGATGTCTGGTATGCCTCCGTACAGAAATGTTTTGGCTTACCAGCAGGATTAGGGATTCTTTTACTTTCGGGCAAGGCCAAAGAAAAGGTAGCTCGAAAAGGGGAGCGAGGTCGCTACAATAGCCTCAGCTTTATGTTGGAAAATGCTTCCAGCTACCAGACGCATTACACTCCAAACGTGCTGGGCATTTACCTGCTGTACCGTGTGCTTCAAGATATGGATCCCATCGCTCAGGTGGATGCGAGATTGCGCAAACGGATGGCGGTATTGGAGCAGACGATTGAAACCTCTGCTACTTTCCAGCTCCTGGTGGATAATCCATCCACTCGTAGTACGACTGTAGCAGCTATTGCTGCATCCGAACCAGAAATCGTAGCGGTTAAGAAAGCGGCAGAATTGGTAGGGATCCAGTTGGGAGGAGGCTATGGTCCACTCAAAGCTTCTAGTTTTCGGGTTGCCAATTTCCCTGCCATCACGGACGAAGAGTTTGGGCGGATGGTTGATTTTTTAAGGTCCTACAGGCAATAAAAAAAAGTCCCGATTAATTCGGGACTTTTTTATTCTCGGGCAAGGCAGTTTTAGCCTTCAGTTTTCTGGATGGGTTGTGTTCCATCTGGCAGTTCACCTTCTTTGCTTGCTACCACGGCTGCTACCACCACGTCTCCGGTGATGTTGACCACGGTGCGGAACATATCCAAGATTCGATCAGGAGCCATGATGAGTGCAATACCAGCAGCAGGTACACCGATAGATTCCAATACTACAATGAGCATGATCAATCCTGCTCCTGGCACCCCTGCTGACCCTACTGCTGCAAGCGTAGAGGTCAATACAATCATGACTTGCTGGCCGAAGGTAAGATCCATGCCTAGCGCTTGAGCGATAAATACGGCTGCTACACTTTGGTACAAACTGGTTCCGTTCATGTTGACCGTAGCGCCTAAAGGAAGTACGAAACTGGCAATGTTTTCAGATACACCCAATTCCTCCTCGGTAAGTTTCATGGTCACCGGAAGGGTAGCATTGCTAGAACTGGTGGAGAAGGCAAGCAATTGTGCGGGACGGATGGCTTTGAAGAAGTGGCCTACAGGCACCTTGGTCATTGTTTTTAGGAGTATCGGGAATACCACCAACATAACAGTGAATAGGCCTGCTAGGACGATTAGACTGTACTTGAGCAATGCCAATAATAGGGTGACCGCAGAGTCGGGATCGTCGCCAGCAATTTCTACAATAAGGGAAGCCATCAAGGCAAATACGCCGTAAGGAGCGATGACCATGATGTAGTTGACAATCTGTGTAATTACCTCGTTGAATCCGTCAAAGAAGGCCATAACAGGCTCAGCTTTGGATCTAGGAATTTGCAATAGTGCAATACCTGCCAGGATGGCAAAAAATACGACCTGCAGCATGGCCGCATTGTCGGTGGTGGCCAAAAAGAAGTTTTGGGGAACCATATCCACCAAGGGTTGTAGAGGACTTTGATCCTGAAGTTGGGATGCAGATTCCGCTCGCTTCCCTGCATCTCCTTCGTACAAGGACATCAAATTCACCCGAGTGGATTCAGGCAAAGCTGCTCCTGGCTGAAAAAAATTGACCAAGCCGAGTCCAATGCAGATGGAAATGACTGTTGTAATTAGAAAAAAGAAGAGTGTTCGCCCGCCGATACGGCTCAACTTGGAGATATCACCCAAGTTGGATACGCCAATGATCAAAGAAGCCAGGACAAGAGGCATAGCGATCATTTTGAGCCCATTGATAAAAACGGTGCCCACAGGCTTGATGTAATCTAGGGTGATCCACTTGGGCATGCCTGTTTTGATGGAAATCAATCCAAAGGCAAGGCCAAGAACAAGTCCGATAATGATTTGCGTGTGAAGAGGTAATTTTTTCAAAAGTTCTTTGGGTTAAAGGGCTTCGATTTTATTAGTTTTTGAAAGTAATAGAAAGTCTGCGATAACCAAGGCGGCCATTGCTTCTACGATGGGTACTGCTCTTGGGACTACGCAGGGATCGTGGCGGCCTTTCCCGCTTACGGTGACCGCTTCTCCAGCCGTATTGACTGAGGATTGGTCTTGCATCAAGGTGGCTACAGGCTTAAATGCCACGCGGAAGTAGATGTCTTCCCCATTGCTGATGCCTCCTTGGATTCCTCCTGAGTGATTGGTGAGGGTTTGGATTTTTCCTTCTTGCTGTACAAAGGCATCGTTGTGCTGGGAGCCGCGGAGAGTAACTCCTTGAAAGCCACTTCCATATTCAAATCCTTTGACAGCATTGATACTCAACATGGCTTTGCCTAAATCGGCATGAAGCCGGTCAAATACGGGTTCTCCTAATCCTGGAGGACAATTTTTGATTACGCAGGAGACGATGCCTCCGATAGTGTCTCGGTCTTTTCGAACTTGGTCGATGTGGGCAATCATCACTTCTGCCAAGGCGGGGTCTGGACAGCGAACGATGTTGTCCTCAGCCAAGTCCAAATTGAGTTCGGTATAGGATTTTTCGAGCTGGATGTTACCCACCTGGGAGACATAGGCTTGAATGGTAATTCCTTTGGTAGCGAGCAGTTGTTTGGCAATGGCTCCACCGGCTACACGGGCGGCTGTTTCACGGGCGCTAGATCTTCCTCCTCCCCGATAATCCCGGTGCCCGTATTTTTCAAAGTAGGTGTAGTCGGCGTGGGAAGGGCGAAAGGTATCCGCGATATGTGCGTAATCCTTACTTTTCTGGTCCTCGTTTGGGATAAGGATACCGATGGGCGTTCCCGTGGTTTTCCCTTCAAATACACCAGAAAGCAATTCGATTTCGTCTTCTTCTTTGCGTTGGGTAGTGATTTTGGATTGACCGGGTTTTCGGCGCTGCATTTCCGCCCGTATTTTTTCCAAGTCTAAGGTCAAGCCTGCAGGACAGCCATCCAGAATTGCTCCCAGTGCTTTTCCATGGGACTCGCCAAAGGTGGTGAGTCTAAATAGCTTGCCGAAGGTATTGCCCATTATTTTTTTCGGATGATGATCACTGCCAAGAGTATAAGTGCACCAAGCAGTAACACATTGATTGCGTTGGTAAAATAGTACTTATATCGCTGGTTTAAAAACTGGTTGCTTTCAGTGGCGATTTTATCGTAAATCCCTCCCAAACGTTGTCCAGAAAGTGCCTCATTGACTTTGGATTCTCCAGTCACCTGAATGATTGCTTGGGGCTTGAGTGTATCGTAAACTTCGCGCTCAGGGTCAAAGTAGATCCAGTTGAAATAATTGTTGAGTGGATAGTCACCGGCCTCATTCAGCGTAATGAAGTAGTCAAACTCCTTAATCCCGGACACACGGCCGTAACCTCGGTTAATTTGCTGGCGCACATTGGGATCAAAGGTGTTCAGGTTGGTGCCTGGGAGTCGATTGGGTGCTGCAAGTGAGTTGATGTTGCCTACCCCTGCAATTCCAAAATTGTAGGCAAAGCCCTCTCCAGTTTTTACATCCAGGGTAGTGATGTTTTCTCGCAGCTGGAAGACCCCTACCGCAACCTCACTCTTTAAGGGATGTGGGGGTAGGGGTTTGACCGTGATGACGCGAGGCGCGGAGTAAAAGGTTTTGAAATCTTCTTGCCGGTTGGCCCCAAAGAGTGAAGGATTCTTAGCGATCTTGTATTTAATCATTTCCCAGGGGACGCGTGGGATTTCGATTTTTCCTTCGGAAAATGGGAAAAATGTGCTTTCAAAGACTTTGAATTTCACCCATCTTTTCCCGTTTAGTTCTACCGTTTGTGGTTCAATGGTGGTGATGCTGAAGTTTTCTTCCCAGGCATTGGCGGGTTTTAATTTTTTAAGAATTGCGTCGAGTTGCTTGCCTGCCTCATAGAATTGAAAAGGGGCTTGGTTTTGCTCGGACATAAAAAATGAAATGTCCATGGTAAATCCTTCGCCCGCATAAATTTCGGATTTGTCTATTCCCACAGAGAAAAAGGCATCGTCTGCGATTTCCACAAATTCAGGGAGTTCATTGCTTCTGCCAAAAAAGTCTGCGAATGGGTCGTAGGCATTTCCTCCTCCAGCAGATGAACTAGCTGCTGCATCGGCTACTGTAATTCGCTTTCCTGGAGAGGAATACGTTTTTCCATTGATGGCAATCGAAAATTTTCCTACCGTAAACTGTCCTTTTTTTGTGGGTTTGTAGTACTGGATAATGCTATTGGAGCTACTCATCTGCCCATTGATGATGTTTGTAGCGGAGGACTGAGAAATGCCTTGTTTTTGAAAGCCAGGAATCTCCGGAAATTGATCGTAGGACTTTATTTTTTCGTTGGACAGGGTGACTTTGATCGTAAAGGTCTCGTTGATTCCAATTTGATCGGGTCCAAGATCCACTTTGACTTCCTGCCCAAATGCTTCTTGTCCTGCTAGCAGGAGAAAGCAAAAGAAAACCAGTAGGTGTCGTGCTGTAGTCATCATCGTTGCGAAAATAGGGGAATTTCAACTAGGTCCCTCAAAATAACGCAACATCTTGGGAAATGCTGCCGTTGAAAAACTTAAAATCAGTTAATGAATTCAAAATTTTTAGACCATGCTGGATTACGTAAAGACCATTTTACAAAAAGTAAGCTTCAACAGGTTTCTATTTGAACGAGAGCTGAAAAAAGGACTTGGGTACTTGCTACCTGAGGAATTTCTTGAATTCAAGGTCTGGTGCTATGCCAGGTTTGGGCATCTCCATCAAGCCATCCTCCTTCGTCATGTAGGGCCGCTCGCCCTACTTCCCAATGCCTAAAAGCAAATCCCCTGAAATGTCAATTTCAGGGGATTTTTTTGTGGTTTAGTTTTCAATCCTTTGTTGCAAAATCGGGATAAGCCCGCATTTGGTGTTCGTTGATGTCTAGGCCTTCGATTTCTTCCTTTTCATCGACCCGGATCCCGACTGTTCGCTTGAGGGTGAAGAAAATCAACCAGGAGCTTCCAAAACAGAAGGTGCCTACTGCTGCGATGCCAATAAGTTGGGAACTGAGCTGGTTCAACCCTGCCAGCTCTCCAAATATCCCTACGGCCAATGTGCCCCAGAGTCCACCAATTAAGTGTACTGCAATAGCCCCTACTGGATCATCTATTTTGAGTTTGTCAAAAGCAATGACTGCAAGTACTACCAAGGCGCCTCCAATGGTTCCAATGTAAATGGAATCCAATACTCCCATTTTGTCTGCACCTGCGGTGATGCCCACGAGCCCGGCCAAGATGCCATTGAGCACCATGGTGATGTCATACGTTTTGAATTTGAGGTAGGAGGTAAGTAGTGCGCCCATTGCTCCTGCGGATGCCGCCAAAGAAGTGGTAACAAATACGCGAGAAACGGTACCTGGGTCAGCGCTGAGTACGGATCCCCCATTGAATCCAAACCACCCAAACCAGAGTAAAAACACACCCATAGTAGCCATGGGAATGTTGTGGCCTGGAATCGCCTTCATGCCCGTAGGTGTATATTTTCCGATGCGAGGACCAAGAAGAAATGCGCCTACCAAGGCTGCCCAACCACCGACGGTGTGCACGATAGTAGAACCAGCGAAATCATAGAATGGGGTTTCTAGGGTATTCAAGAATCCTCCGCCCCACTTCCACATGCCCACAACTGGGTAGCAAAAGCCTACATAAAGAAGCGAAAAGGTGATGAATGGGCCTAGCTTCATTCGTTCCGCCACTGCTCCTGATACGATGGTAGCGGCAGTCGCAGCAAACATGGCTTGAAAGATAAAGTCTGTAAAATAGGTGTAGCCTGCATTGTAGTTGCTGCTGTCCCATCCTTCGGGGAGCGTAAGGCCAAATCCAGAGAATCCAAAGAAGGAACCGGCAAAGTCAGCTCCAGGATACATCAGATTGAAGCCAACAAAAGCATAGGTAAGGAGGCCTAAAGCTGGAATAATCGTGTTTTTAAAGAGAATATTGACTGTGTTTTTGGCTCGAGTGAGTCCTGCTTCCAGGGTAGCAAATCCGAGGTGCATGATAAAGATCAACAAGGTGGATATCATCATCCAGAGGTTGTTGATTGTGAATAGGTCTTGAACAGGTGCTTCCATAGGTGAGAGAGCGGGAGTGTTGGATTACATAAGAGATGATTAGAGCGCGGCTTCGCCCGTGTCTTGGTTGCGAATGCGGTAGGCCTCTAATACTTCGTAGACGAAGATTTTTCCATCACCTACCTCGTTGGTTTTTCCTTCTTGGAGGATGCATTTGATGACGCCTTCGGCCATATCGTCTGGAACGACAATTTCAAGTTTGGTGCGTGGAATATAAGCGGGCTCATAGGCTACTCCTCGGTACATTTCCTGGCGGGCATGTTCAAATCCCATCCCTTTTACTTCGTAGAAGGAGAGAAATTTGACGCCCAATTTGGAAATGCATCGGTGGATGTAGTCAAATCGAGAGGTTCGGATAATCGCTTCGATTTTTTTCATTTTTTCAAGGAAGGGGAGGTTTTGTTGAAAACAGGATGGAAAATAAGTTAATAATTTGCAATAAATCAAAAAACAAGATCAAAAAACAATCAAAAAAATAAAAAAAGATGTTTTTAAATAATAAAATGGTTTAAAAATGAAGTAAAAAATAAAAAATGAATAAAATATTTATAAAAATGGGGTTAAAAATAAACCTAATCAAAGGGAGTCTAAATTTGCTAGTCATGGAATTCGAGGTAATTTTGCCTACGTTTTTTTAAGAGATATAAAATGACAAGCAAACCAACACTCGTAGTCTTGGCGGCCGGAATGGGCAGTCGCTATGGAGGAAATAAGCAAATTGATGGTTTTGGCCCGAATGGGGAGACTATTTTGGAGTATTCAATTTTTGATGCCATCCGAGCTGGATTTGGAAAAGTAGTATTTATCGTACGGCAGGAAATCCTGGAAATTGCCCAGGAGAAGTTTATCCCTAAGCTTCAAGGGAAAATTGAAGTAGACTGGGTTTTACAATCTTTAGACAGTTTTGTGCCTGCGGAGCTGAAGCAAGCGGATCGTGTTAAGCCTTTTGGAACCGCACATGCGGTGCTTTGTGCAAAGGACGCTGTGCATGAGCCTTTCGCCGTAATCAATGCAGATGATTTTTATGGAAAGGAAGCGTTTGCAGTTTTGGGTAAGTTTTTGACTACTGAGGTGCAGCCTAACTTACATGCCATGGTGGGCTATGCGCTAAAGAATGTGCTTTCTGCACACGGAACGGTGAGTCGAGGTGTATGTGAAACGAATGCCAAAGGGCAATTGATCGGCATGACTGAGCGAACTTCCATCGCGCAGGAAGGTGACAAAATCCTGAGTCGTGGAGAAGGGGAAGCTTTGGAAATTGCACCCAACACGCCGGTAAGTATGAATTTCTGGGGATTTCACCCTGCGGTATTCCAAGATATTGAAACCATGTGGCAAGAGTTTTTACCAGCCAACTTGGGGAATTTGAAGTCGGAGTTCTACATCCCTACCGTAGCCAACAACTTGATTCAAGCCAATGAGGCTGCGTGTGAAATTTTGCCAGGCGGCAAAACTTGGTTTGGAGTGACCTACACCGAAGATCGGCCTGTAGTGATTGAGGCCTTGCAGCAGCTACATGCGCAAGGAGAATATCCAACTACTTTATGGTAAACTAAAAAGGGGCTTCGGCCCCTTATTTTTTGGATATTACCCCATCCTCCACGGAAAAATAAGCCACCTCGGCTTCGATAGTTCCCAGAATTTCTTTAGAACGCTCCGGCCGCGCATCGGTGATAAATAACTGCCCAAAGTTGCCCTGCGACACCAGTTGTAGGAGCTTGGCAATGCGTTCCTCATCCAGCTTGTCAAAAATATCATCGAGCAGCAGCAAGGGCTTTTCTCCCTTGGCTTTTTCAAACAATTCAAACTGTGCCAATTTCAAGGCAATGATAACCGACTTCTGCTGCCCTTGGCTTCCGAGTTTGCGCAGCGGATGGCCATCGATCCGAAAATCAAAATCATCTTTATGGATGCCCGCATTGCAATTTTTAGTTGCAAAATCCTTAGGCCGCATACCTAAATAGTATGCTGGGAAATCTTCCCGCAGCGCTTCGGTCTCGTAACTCAAGCCCACCTGTTCCCGTCCCATGGATAGTGCTTCATAGTACCGCTGCAGTACCGGGCTTATTTCTTGGATCAATGTTGCACGTCGCTTGGCAAGGGATTGACTTAAAGGAATGAGTTCCTCCTCGTAGGCGGCAAGCAAGGTGAGGTCTCGCCGACCGGTCTCTGCAAACTGCTTCAACAGGGCATTGCGCTGCTTGAGAAAATGGTGGTAGCGGATCAGTTGATCCAAGTAGGGATGGTCTAACTGGGCTAGGAGACCATCGAAAAATTTTCGCCTCCCCTCGCTGCCCCCTTTGATCAATTCGGTATCGTCTGGTGCAATCAAGACCAGCGGGATTTTACCCACATGGTCGCTGACTTTATCTACTGCCTTCCCATTCTGGAAAATTTGCTTCTTTTTCCCCTGCTCCAAAGTGCAGCGCACTTCCAGCGGATTCGAGTCTACCGTAAACTTGCCCTTCACGGTGAAAAATTCAGCGTCGTGCTGAATGCTCAAGGCATCGCTAGCTTGCAAAGCGCTTTTGGTAAGGGAGAGGTAATGGATTCCGTCCAGCACATTCGTTTTTCCGCTCCCATTTCGGCCAAGCAAGCAGTTAATCTGCGGACTGAAGCTCAGCTTGCTGTGGAGGTGGTTTTTAAATTGAATGAGCTCTAGGGACTCTAAAATCATGTGAACGGCGAATTATTTGCGAGTACTCCTAATTTTTAGGTCGGGATTACTATATTTGAGGCCTAAAATAGCACATTTTGATCAGTACCCTATGGCAAAGAAAACTGCAGCGGCAAAGACCAAGGTAAACTACTCCAAAGAGACGTACGCGTATTGGTACGAAAGCATGCTTTTAATGCGGCGTTTTGAGGAAAAAGCAGGTCAATTGTATGGCCAACAGAAGATCAGAGGATTTTGTCATTTATACATCGGTCAGGAAGCTTGTGCCTCTGGTGCAATCACTGCATTGACCAAGGATGATAAGTGGATCACTGCCTACCGTTGCCATGCCCATCCATTAGGATTGGGTACCGATCCAGGGGCGATTATGGCTGAACTGTATGGCAAAGCTACTGGAACCACCAAAGGAAAAGGGGGCTCTATGCACATTTTCGATAAAGAACGTAATTTCATGGGAGGCCATGGAATTGTAGGTGCACAGATCCCAATGGGTTTGGGTGTGGCTTTCGCCGAAAAATATGCAGGAACAAAAAACCTATGCATTGCGAAGATGGGCGATGGAGCAGTGCGTCAAGGAGCAGTCCATGAGGCCTTCAACCTAGCCATGATCTACAAAAGCCCTGTCATTTTTGTGATTGAAAACAACGGGTATGCGATGGGAACTTCCGTAGCACGGACCTCCAATGTGACCGAATTATATAAAATTGGAGAGGCTTACGATATGCCTTCCTTCCCAGTTGACGGAATGAATGTGGAAGCCGTGCACGAGGCCGTAGCTGAAGCTGCTGCCAGAGCTCGTCGTGGAGATGGACCTACCCTCTTGGAATTCAGAACGTATCGTTTCAAAGGACACTCCATGTCCGATCCGCAGAAATACCGCAGCAAGGAAGAAGTAGAGGAATACAAGCAGCGTGACCCAATCGAGCAGGTACTGGCTACCATCCTTGAAAATGAATTGATGACCGAAGCGGAAATCGAAGCCATCAACAAAAAAGTAAAAACTCAAGTGGAAGAGGCGGTAAAATTTGCCGAAGAATCTCCTTGGCCAGATGGCATGGATGCCTTCAAGGACGTATACGTTCAGGAAGACTACCCTTTTGTAATGGAATAAGTGCCTAGAAGGCTGTCACAAGCATGTGCTTGTGGTATTGATAAAAACCGTATATTTGCGACCGAAATTTGAGCATCATGGCTAAGAAAGAAACAAAAAAATCAGACCAAAACGAACTCATCGAGAACCCTGAGGTAATCGCAGAGAAACTAGTTCCTGGAGAGGATTTTTTGAAAAGTAACAGCAAAATATTTGCAGGAATTCTTGCAGTGGCTGTTGTATTAATCGGAGGAATTCTGTTTTTCCAATACAATACCCAAAAGCAAAACGAAAAAGCTCAGGCTGAAATGTTTCAGGCGGTGTATTTCTTCGAACAAGACAGCGTTGACTTCGCACTGAATGGAGACGGCATCAACAAAGGCTTTTTGAACATCATTGAAAGCTATCCACGTACCGATGCGGCCAACTTGGCTCATTTCTACACCGGATCCATCTACCTTTCTCAAAAGAAATTTGAAGATGCGTTGACGCACCTAGAAGAGTTTTCTACAGACGACTATTTGGTACAGGCTAAGGCTTATTCCTTGGTTGGTGATGCGAACCTAGAGTTGGGCAAGACCGAAGAGGCGATTGCACAATACACCAAAGCTGCTCGAACCAACGAAAACAAGTATATGTCTCCAAAGTACTTGGCTAAGCTTGCCGTAGCGCAGGAAGAAGCAGGTAAGATCGAAGACGCAATCAAAACTTACGCAGAAATCGAAGAGAAGTACTACGAGTCTTTTGAATTTGCTGCCGCACGAAAACATAAAGCGCGCTTGGAAGGCCTTGCCACTAAGTAATGCTTTGTATAAGTATACTAGAAGAGTAAGGCGCTTGGTGTCTTACTCTTTTTTGTTTTAACCCCTTTTATCCCTAATCTTTTCCTATGGCCAGTTCCTTAAAAAACCTCAGCGACTACAGTTCCAATAACTTGATTGACGTCTCCAGTAAGCGTTTTGCAGTGGTGGTGTCCGAATGGAACGAGGAGGTCACGGAGTCCTTGTATTCCGGCGCCTACCAAACACTTATTCAGCATGGTGTAAAGCCCGAACATATTCTTCGCAAGCAGGTTCCTGGATCCTTCGAACTTTCACTAGCTGCCCAGTGGTGTGCGCAAGATGATCAGATCGATGCCGTGATTTGCTTAGGTTGTGTGATTCAAGGAGAAACCCGCCACTTTGATTTTATTTGTGATGCGGTAGCGCATGGGATCACTCAAGTAAGTTTGAAGTACAACAAACCAGTCATCTTTGGGGTACTGACCCCCAACACCCAGCAGCAAGCCCTTGACCGAGCGGGAGGAAAGCATGGCAACAAGGGAGATGAAGCGGCAATTACCGCCATCAAAATGCTAGGATTCTAACCTATTCAACTGAGTAACTCGTGAAAATAATGAAGTTTGGAGGGACCTCCGTGGGACGTCCCGAACGGATGCATCAAGTGAAGGACTTGATCACCCGAGGTGAAGAACCAACCCTAGTGGTACTTTCTGCCCTTTCGGGGACTACCAATGCCTTGGTAGGAATTGGTGAGGCCTTGGCCGCTGCCAATAAAGCTCTTGCCAAGGAGCGAATCGATACCCTTCATGCCCATTATTTGAATTTTTACCCTGAACTTTTGGCTAGCTCATCCGCTAGAACAAAGGCAGAGGAGATTTTGAAGGAACACTTTGAGTTTTTAAACATCCTACTCAAAATCTCCTTTAATGAAGCAATTCAACGAGACATTCTGGCTCAAGGAGAACTGCTTTCCACCAAGCTTTTTCATACGCTGCTAGAAGAATTGGGGATTTCTGCGGTCTTTTTATCGGCTTTGGATTTCATGAGTATTGATGAGAATTCCGAGCCCGAGCTGGGGAAAATTTCGGAGCGCTTGCAAGCCCTTCTTGCCCAATATCCTGCTCAGCGACTTTTCATTACCCAAGGCTATATCTGCAAAAATCACCGCAACGAGGTAGATAACCTCAAGCGTGGGGGCAGCGACTATACCGCTTCTCTCGTAGCCGCAGCTATTCAGGCATCTGTCTGTGAGATCTGGACCGACATTGATGGCATGCACAACAATGATCCCCGTGTCGTGGATCGAACCCGTCCCATCGCAGAGCTTTCCTTTGACGAGGCGGCGGAGTTGGCCTACTTTGGAGCCAAAATCTTACACCCTGCGTCCATTTGGCCTGCCCAATTGCACAATGTGCCTGTTCGGCTCTTGAATACCATGGATCCTGCTGCTCCAGGCACATTAATCAAGGCAGAGGTGGCAGAAATGGGGGTAAAAGCAATTGCTGCCAAAGATGGCATCACTGCCATCAAGATCAAATCCTCTCGAATGCTTTTGGCCTATGGATTTTTGCGCCGCATCTTCGAAGTCTTCGAATCCTTTAAGACGCCAATCGACATGATTACTACCTCTGAGGTAGCCGTGTCTGTAACTATTGATGACTTAAGCCATTTAGAGCAAATCGTAGAAGAATTGCGACGCTTTGGTACCGTGGAGGTGGACTCCAATCAGGCGATTGTCTGCGTGGTAGGAAATCAAGTGGCTGAAACCAAAGGGGCGATCCAATCGGTCATGGATTCGCTGGTGGAAATACCTGTGCGCATGGTCTCCTTTGGAGGAAGCAAACACAATGTATCCATCTTGATCGATGCCCAATACAAGGTACAGGCTCTCAAAAGCCTCAATGAAGGCGTCTTTACTTGGTAATCTGCTGATTCGATGACAACTCCCAAATCCGGATTTTTGCAACGTCTGCAAATCAAGTGGCAGCTAAAAAGTCTGACCCAAGTGCTTTTGGTGCTGCTTGTTTTTGCCTGTACAGGTACCACCATCTTATTGATTAAGAATCCAATTCTTGCTTTTTTTGGCATCGAAAGAGGTGGAGGGTTTATGAACACTCTCGCTTACTTATTGCTGGTGCTTCCCTTGTACCAAATAATGCTGTTGATCTATGGCTTTATTTTTGGGCAGTTTCGCTTCTTCTGGGAAAAGGAAAAGCAAATGGTGAAGCGGATTGGGGGAATTTTTATCCGAAAAAAATAGGGCCTCAAGATTAACTGATTCGGCTCCAGTTGACAGCAGTCTTTTTCTGCTGCCTTACCTGCCGTAGGATAGCGAAGTGTTCCGGATTTTCCAAAGTAGGATCTGCTGCCAACACTTGCTGCGCAGCATCCCGTGCTAAAGTCAGCAAGGGTGCATCCTTACTCAAGTCGGCAATCAAAAGGTCGGTGATGCCACTTTGCTGGGTGCCCATCAGGTCGCCTGGTCCACGAAGGCGTAAGTCTACATCCGCAATTTCAAAGCCATCGTTGGTTCGTACCATCGTTTCCAATCGGATTCGAGAATCCCGACTGAGCTCGTACTTGCTCATCAGGATGCAGTAACTCTGTTCGGCACCTCGTCCCACCCGGCCTCGTAGCTGATGCAACTGGGAGAGTCCAAAACGCTCTGCATTTTCAATGATCATCACCGAAGCATTGGGTACATTGACTCCTACCTCAATCACGGTGGTAGCGACCATGATCTTCGTTTCCCCTTTTACAAATCGCTGCATCTCGTAATCCTTGTCATCGGCTTTCATGCCCCCATAGACGATGCTCAGCGGAACCTGCGGAAATGCCCGCGCGATGCTTTCGTAGCCGTCCATGAGATTTTTGAGGTCCAGGCTTTGGGATTCTTCGATTAGCGGATAGACGATGTACACCTGCCGACCTTTTTTGATTTCCTCCTGCATAAAGCCAAAGACTTTGAGCCGATCTTTATCGTATCGATGAACCGTTTGAATGGGCTTGCGGCCGGCGGGGAGCTCGTCGATCACGGAGACCTCAAGATCGCCATACAGCGTCATGGCCAAGGTGCGAGGAATAGGCGTGGCCGTCATGACGAGGACATGCGGTTGGTACTGTTCGTTTTTGGCCCATAGTTTGGCCCGTTGGGCTACGCCAAATCGATGCTGTTCATCGACGATCGCCAAGCCTAAGTTTTTAAATTGGACCACCTCTTCCAAAAGCGCATGCGTTCCTACCAAGAGAGTCAACTCCCCAGATTCTAGGGCTTCATGCAAGACTTTGCGTGCGGCTTTTTTGGTGGAGCCAGTGAGTAAGGCAATCTGCAGGCCCATAGCATCTGCATACTTTCGTAGGCCCTCATAGTGCTGGTTGGCCAGAATTTCGGTGGGTGCCATCAAGCAGGTTTGCGCCCCTGAGCCTATCGCTAGGAGCATGCTTATAAAGGCCACCATGGTCTTCCCGCTACCTACATCGCCCTGAATCAGCCGGTTCATCTGTTTGCCAGAGCGCATGTCTACAAAAATTTCTCGAATCACCCGCTTCTGCGCATTGGTCAGTTCAAAAGGGAGGTGCTGGGTATAAAAGTCAGTTAGCAGTTGAGTGGATCCGAGCACCTGACCAAGTGACTTTTCCGTTCGGGTTACTTTTAGGGTAAGTAGCCGCAATTGGAGGTAAAAAAACTCCTCAAATTTCAAGCGCTTTCGAGCCTGGGATAAGCCTTCGGGGCTGGTAGGAAAATGAATTTGTCGAATGGCTTCCTTTTTTCCCATCAGACGGTACTGATCCAGAATCCCGGGAGATAAGGTCTCCTGCACCTGTGGGTAGACAAGCGGGAGCAATTGTTCCAGAATACGGGAAAGGCCTCTGGAGTCTAGGAATCGAGCTCTGAGTTTCTCGGTGGTGGAGTAGACAGGCTGAAATTTATTTCGTGTCTCATTTGCTGCGGTGATGGGCTCCATCTCCGGGTGAGCCATGCTCCATTTGCGACCAAAAAGGGCCGGCTTGCCCAGAAAAATATAGGAGGCGCCGAGGGGCAATTTCTTTTGAACCCAAGTGATGCCTTTAAACCAAGTCATCTCCATTTCTCCCGTATCGTCTACCACTACCGCCACCAACCGCTTTTTGGAGCCCATTCCGACCAGATCAATGCTTTTTATTCGAGCAATCACCTGTACATGTTCGAGTTCTTCGTGTAGGTCCTTGATTTTCAAAAAAGTGCTGCGGTCCTCGTAGCGAAAAGGATAATGCTGCAGCAGGTCTCCATAGGTAAAAATCCCCAGCTCCTTATTCAAAAGTTCGGCCTTCTGCGGGCCAACCCCCTTGAGGTATTCGATGCGGGTATCAAAGATGGTAGACAAGGCTTCTGTTTTTGGGTAGAGCAAGTTACCGCAGGACCTTGGATTTTGCCAAGACTTTGCCGGAAATTGTCGGAAAGGAAAAATTCAGGGTTTACTCCTACTTGTCTGCTAGAGTTGCGCAGCGAATTGTGCAAAACGTGCGCGGGATGCCTGCTGACTTTGGAGTAGGAGCAACTGATTTTTGGCCCGGTGAAGGTTTTGAAGTGGGTAAGTGACCCGGTAGTAAACATTCCCTTCCAAGTGGTCGGTCAAAAAGCGTAGACCCATGATCAAGGTCATGATTTCTCCTCCAAACAAAAGGGAATCCTTTTCCTCAGCAGAAAGCGCTCCCTGTATGCCTTCTAGGTAGCCAAGTAAAAGCTCCTCAACTAGTTCCGGAAGGACATGAACTTGGTCCCAGTCAGTGGCCGTTTCGGGCAGGCTGCAGGCCACGGTTCGCACCAGATCCCCAAAATCGTACATCAGGTAGCCACCCATCAGCGTATCCAAATCCACTAAGGCTTCTACTTTTTCAAGTGTTGGGGCAAAAATCAAGTTGTTGATCTTCGTGTCGTTGTGCATTACCCGAAGGGGCAGTTTGGAAAGCTGTTCCAGGTAGTAATCGATCAAAGGCTGCTGCGCCAGGTAGCCATCTAGGAGGACTTGTTCCTCTTCAGGTAAGGAAGCTAGGTCTTGTGCTACCTCTTTCAATCGCGCATAGCGTAGGTCTAGGCGATGAAAATTGGGAATGGTTTCCTCAAAAGTAGCTGCTGGAAGTGCCGAAGCCCAAGCTGCGAATTTCCCATAAGCCTGAGCGGCAATTCTTGCTTGTGAGGCCTGTTGAACCTGTTGGAGGGTAGTTCCTTGGACAAAGTCAAAGAGGCGATAGTACATTCCTTCGATGGTAGCCAATCCTTTGCCTTCTCGGGTGAGTAAAGGAAGGGGAAGTTCGAAGGGAAGCGGGAATTGATTGAGGTGCTTGGAGAGCAGGTGGAGGTTGTGTGCGATGCGTTCTGGAAAACGGAATACGGATGCGTTGAAGCCCTGGAGTATCCATTTGTTGTCCGCTTGTTGGATCAAAAGAGTTTCGTGGATCAGTCCTTCCCCAAAAGGGGTAAGTGCAAGGGGAGCCTCCTTAAACTGAGGATAGGCCTGCTTCAGGGCGGTGGAGAGCGCATCAAACATGGGACGAAAATAGGAAAGAAATAAAGCAATCGGTAGGAGGCGGATAGATTTGGAAAAAAATGAGCGCGTCTTAGGGGACAGGAATCAAGAAAAAAATTGAAAAAGCTCCGTGTTCTTCACCAAATATTTTTGTTTATTGTCAGTTCAATTAACCCAAAATTCCATGAATGTAACCGCTTTAGATTGGGGCATTATTGCAGCCTTCTTTGTTATTTCCTTGGTGATCGGTCTAGCCTCTGCCAAAACTGCAGGCAGTTCGGCCAAGGAGTTTTTTTTATCAGGAAGAAATATGCCCTGGTGGCTTTTGGGGGTGTCCATGGTGGCGACCACCTTTTCGGCTGACACACCTAACCTAGTGACTGACATCGTTCGGAAAAACGGGGTAGCTGGCAACTGGGCCTGGTGGGCCTTTTTGCTCACTGGGATGTTGACTGTCTTTGTCTATGCGAAGTTGTGGAGAAGATCTGAGGCTACTACGGATTTGGAGTTCTATGAAATGCGTTATTCAGGTAAGGGGGCAGCATTTTTGCGCGCTTTCCGGGCCATTTACCTTGGGGTATTTTTTAATGTAGTCATCATGGCTACGGTCTCTTTGGCGGCGATTAAGATTGGTGGAGTCATGCTCGGTTTGTCTCCTGTACAAACCCTGCTCATCGCTTCCATTGTGACCGTGGTTTACTCCTCTTTTGGAGGGCTAAAAGGAGTATTGTTGACCGACTTTTTCCAGTTTTTCATTGCGATGATTGGCTCCTTTGGGGCAGCGTATTACGTGTTGGAACTGCCTGAAATCGGTTCGCTTCAGCAGCTACTCAGCTATGAGGTCGTAGCGACCAAGTTGGACTTTGTTCCAGATTTTACCGACCCGAATGTCTACATCCCGCTCTTTATCATGCCAATTGCCATTCAATGGTGGGCTACCTGGTATCCAGGAGCCGAGCCTGGAGGAGGAGGGTATATTGCCCAGCGGATGTTGTCTGCTAAGGATGAAAAAAATGCGATTGGTGCAACGTTATTCTTTAACATTGCTCATTATGCCTTGAGACCTTGGCCTTGGATTATTGTCGCTCTAGGTTCTTTGGTGGTCTTCCCTTCCATCGCTGATTTGCAGGTGGCCTTTCCAAATATCCCTGCAGATAAGTTGGGGGATGATTTGGCCTACCCAGCCATGCTTACGTTCCTGCCTACGGGGATGATTGGCATTGTCCTGGCTTCGTTGATCGCAGCGGTGATGTCGACACTTTCTACGCACCTCAACTGGGGCTCGAGTTACGTGGTAAATGATTTTTACCTACGCTTTGTCAAGCCTGAGGCAAGTGACAAGGAGTTGGTAGCAGTGGGAAGAATTTCTACGGTGGTATTGATGGTTTTATCCGCCATTTTGGCGTTGGCACTTTCTTCGGCCTTGTCTGCCTTTGAGATTTTACTTCAAATCGGAGCAGGTACGGGCTTGATTTTTATTCTTCGTTGGTTTTGGTGGAGAATCAATGCCTACACAGAAATCTCTGCGATGGCCATTTCTTTTGCCGTAGCGATCTTCTTTGAAGTCATCAATCCCAAGGTGGGTTGGATTGATATTCCAGTGGAGGCTTCCTACCTCAAATTGGTTTATTCGGTATCCATCACTACGGTAGGCTGGTTGATCGTCACTTTCTTGACCCAGCCTGAGAAAGACGAGGTCTTGCTTTCCTTTTACCGAAAAGTTCAACCTGCATCGCTAGGATGGAAGGCGGTTTTGGATCGCTACCCAGCCGAGAAACAAGAAAAAGGAAGATTGGGTATGGAGATTGGCTTGATGCTCGTGGGCACGGTCATGGTCTATGCCGCCCTGTTTTCCACCGGATTTTTCATCTACGGAGAAATTGCCCAAGGGGTGATAGCAGGAGCCATTGCCGTGGCAGGGGGCTTGTTTATCTTGCTATCTTGGAAAAAGTTAAACTCCTGAGTAGTCCTTTTGAATAGATTTTAACTCCCTCTAGTGGCTCTCGTTGAGTTGGTGGAGGGAGGTATTTTTTCCTTCCCTTCCCTCTTTTTTAGTTTCCTGCTTTTTTTTCAAAGTTGACCGTATTGATCAGGTGAGCCAGGTCAATCTTGATGTATTCGATGACGGGGGCTAAGGAATCGTTTTTGAGGGCCGTATTGAAGTACAAGGCTCCTCTAAGAAAATGGGAGGTGGAGTCAGTCACAAAAAACTGGAACTGGGTAGGAACTTCTCCGGTGAGTTCGGCCACTACTGCCGAGTACCCATTCGGGGTAAGTAACACTACTTCTTCAATGCCGTATGCCTTGATTTGATGCTTGGCAGTCAAGTTAAACGCATCGTTAGAAAGCACCTGAAAATCGGTGTTTTGGTCGATTTTTTTGTAGGTCAGGTGAACCTTGGCTCCCAGTTTTTTATAGTTCAAATTGATCCACTCCTTTTCATTGAGGTTGAAGGAATCTGCTTCCACTTGGCTCTGGGTTGAAAAATCAAACTGATAGGGATAGCCTTCCTCCAAGCGACTGTACTCGTGCCGCGGCAGGTCGATGCGGTTGTATCCCGGAGGCTTAGGTAGCCAGTTGGTTTCACAGGCAAAACAAACTAGGAAAAGAAAGGCTAAGGGGAAGAATCGCTTCATGAACTAAAAATAGGTTTTGTGGCTGAATTCCTTGCCACTTGAATGTAATTTTCCCTGGGGACCTTGTTCATTTAATCGTATAAGTTAGGCATACCTTCCCACCTCAAATCCCTTAATTTCCATGGAAGTGTCTTTCTGTTGATGCAGCTCTGCTAGGATTTTACCCGTGGCAGGAGCCAGCGAAATTCCCATCATGGAGTGTCCACTGCCAACGAGCACATTGGAATAGTTGGGGGCAAAACCGATGTAGGGAAGACCATCTGGAGAGCAGGGACGAAGTCCTTTCCAGATCTGTCCGTCCTCGGGGAAGGAGGATTCAAAGTCAGGGTAGTAGCGATTGATGGCTTCAAAAATGCCTTTCACTCTATTTTTATTGATGGACTGATTGGTACCTGCAATTTCCATGGTACCTCCAAAACGGATGGTGTCTCCGTAGGGGCTGACTGCTACTTTTTGTTCCGTGAGGATGGTGGCCTGTAGAATTTCCGGCTTATTTTTTTGAATGAAGGAGTACCCTTTTCCGCCCATCATCGGAAGGGAGAATTGGAGCATGCGTGCGAGTTCTCCTGACCAAGATCCACCACAAAGAAGAATTTTTTCGCAGTCGATTTTGCCTTTGTCTGTAAGGACCGCTTGAACGGTGCTGCCTGATTTTTCAAAACCCAGCACTTGGGTTTCGGTGAGGAACTTCACTCCTTTCTTTTCCAGATGGCTCTTCAAAAAGCTGTACAAGGCTCCCGGATCAAGGTGTGCATCTCCCGGGAAAAGAACGGCACCACGCGCCTTCAGGTCTAGGTTGGGCTCTATTCGTTTGAGATCTTCGGGGGTAAGAATCTCAGCATCCAGTCCATATTTACGAGCCAAATGAGCAAATTCCACCTCCTCTTTTTCCATGGATTCGGTTTGGTAGGCCATCATGAGACCCTTTTCTACTAGGGCAATGGAAGATTCAGGATGCTCCTGACGAAACTCTTGGTAGAGCGCCTTGCTCAGTAGACTGATGTTTTTGAGGTAAGGAATTGCCTTGTTGACCTGGCTGGGCGTGGCCGCCTTGAAGAAGAGGAGGCACCATTGGGCCAGTTTGAAATCCAGGCGAGGGTGAATGTAGAAAGGGCTTTTGGAGGAAAACATCCAAGAGATGCCTTTACTAATCATGCCAGGCGCAGCCAGAGGAATGATGTGGCTCGGCACGATCATTCCAGCATTGCCTGTGGAACAGTTGTCCTTCAAGTCCGTCCGGTCGATTACGGTTACCTCGACACCTTCCTTTTGAAGGAAATAGGCAGTAAATAAGCCGACGATTCCACCGCCGATCACAAGGGTTGGTTTCATAAAAGAGGTTAGCTATTAGAGCCAAGAGGCAAGAAAATCCACTTTCTTGCTTCTTGGCTCTTGGTTCTTAAATCACTTGGAATCCATGCACATACGGATCATCCTCGTCTAGGATGATCGTGTTGTACCCATAGACTTTTGCCCAGCCTTCGATGCTGGGGACGATGGCGGGTTTTCCTCCAATCGAAGTTTCTTCTTCAATGCGTCCGATAAACTTGGAGCCGATAAAGCTTTCGTGGACAAACTCGTCTCCGGGCTTCAACCAGCCTTTGGCGTACCATTGTGCCATTCGTGCTGAGGTGCCTGTACCACAAGGGGAACGGTCAATAGCCTTGTCCCCGTAGAACACGGCATTGCGTGCAGTGCTGCTCGGATCGAGGGTTTTTCCGGTCCAAAGGACATGGGAAAGGCCTCGAATCCGCTCGTGCTCGGGATGCACAAAGTCGTAGCGCTCGTTCATTTTTTGTCGGAGATTTCGAGCCATAGAGATGAGCTGCTCCGCTTTGAAGTGCTCAATCCCTGGGAAGTTTTCCTGCGGATCGACGATGCAGTAGAAGTTGCCTCCATAGGCAACATCTACTTTGAGGGTACCCAATTCCTCGATTTCGATGTCAAGATTCTCTGCAGCGAGGTAACTTTTGACGTTGGTCAGTTTGACCGATTTCACTTTAGTTCCCTCTTGCCGGTACTCAACTAAGACCAAGCCAGCTGGAGCTTCCATCCGGAGAAACCCAGGTGTCTTCGGGTGAATCAAGCCTTCTTCGATGGCAATGGTGATCGTGCCGATGGTGCCGTGTCCACACATGGGAAGGCATCCGGAAGTTTCGATAAAAAGGACCGCAAAGTCATTCTCCGGATTGTGTGGGGGAAATAACATCGAACCAGACATCATGTCGTGGCCGCGTGGTTCAAACATAAGGCCTGTTCGAATCCAATCCAGATTATCTAGAAAATATTGGCGTTTTTCAAGCATGTTGTCCCCTTTTAGAAAGGGAACTCCGCCCGAAACTACCCGAACGGGATTGCCACAGGTGTGGGCGTCGATGCATGAAAAGGTAGGGCGTGAAGGCATTTTTTTGTGGGGGTAGAATGATTAAATGAAATGAAATGAAATACAATAGAAATAAACCGAACAAGCTCAGAGAAATAGAACCAAATTCGTCTCTAAACCTATTTCACGTAGCGAAGCGTAGTTTATTTCCATCGTATTTCTATTGTATTTCAATTATTTAGTTAAAATCCCATTCACCGTTCTCCAAATCCCAAGTGGATTGTGGTCCTGTAGGGCATCAGGCAAAAGCGCGGAGGGCATGTCTTGAAAAGCGATGGGACGTGCAAAACGCTTGATGGCATAAGCACCCACTGAGGTGCTATTGGGAGCAGTGGTGGCTGGAAAAGGTCCACCATGCTGCATGGCATGGCCTACTTCCACACCTGTAGGGGCACCTTTAAAGAGGAGTCGTCCGCATTTTTCTTCGAGCAAGTTGATGAGGAAAAGTTGGGTTTGCAGTTCCTCTGCTTCTGCCCACACGGTAATGGTCAATTGGCCATGAAGCTGCTTGGCTGCTTCCGTCAACTCCGCCACATCTTGGTAAACGACCATCAGCGCGAAGGAACCGAATACTTCTTTTTGAAACTGTTTATCCTTCAACCAATCGGTAACTTGGATTTCTGCCAAGGCAGCGCTGCCATTTAGGAGGTGTTTTGGATCTGAAACCTTTATCCAACGCAGTTCTTCACGGGATTCTAAGTGTTGAATGGAATCGTAGTAGGCTTGCGCGATTCCTGGATGGAGCATGGGCGCTGCTGCAATGCCTTTTAATTCTTCGATCAAAAGAGCTTCGAAGGCCTTGGCCTGGCTAGCCGGAACAAATATCAAACCCGGGTTGGTGCAAAATTGTCCTACACCCAAGGTGAGGGATGCAATAAATGCTTTTGCTAGTGACTCGGTTTCTTTGGCAAGTTTGTTTGGAAAACAGAAGATTGGATTGACAGAGCCCATTTCAGCATACACTGGGATAGGCTCCTCCCGTTGGTTAGCCAACTGAAATAAGGCCATCCCTCCAGCATGAGAACCTGTAAAGGCCACTGCTTTGGCAAGGGGGTGCTGTACCAAGGCTTGTCCTTCAGCAATGCCACCTTCCACATGAGTAAATATTCCTGCTGGAAGTCCAGATGCGGTCAATGCGGCTTGTATACACGCGGCTACTTTTCTGGAGGTTTCTGGATGTGCTGGGTGAGCTTTGTAAATCACGGAGCAGCCTGCCGCCAAGGCGGAAATGGTGTCTCCACCCGCTGTGGAAAATGCCAAAGGAAAATTACTAGCCCCAAAGACCACCACAGGGCCTAATGGAGTTAAAAATCGGCGAATATCTGCTCGGGGTAGCGGACTTCGATCCGGTAGGGCGGGATCGATGGTGGCTTCTACCCAAGATCCTTCCTTGACCAAATTGGCAAACAGTCGAATTTGTCCCGTAGTCCTGCCCAGTTCGCCATTGATTCGCCCTTCTGGGAGATTGGATTCGCGTACGGCAAGCGGTACGATTTCCGCCCGTTGGGATTCCAGGATGTCGGCAAGTTTAACCAAAAAAACCCCCTTTTCTTTCCCAGAAAGGTTTTTGTAGAATAGAAATGCTTCTTGGGCTACCTGAAAGATGGAATTGGTATTCATGGTGTATTGGATTTAGGGAATTACTGGGGAAACAGGGTAGAAATACGGTGGAGATAGAGTTGAAATAGCCCTAGCCGAAAGGCTAGGGGAAATAGGGAATTCAAATTCGAATTTCCATTGTATTTCCCTAGATTATTTCACGGAGCCTGTCCGCCGCGGCGGACAGGCGAAGCGCAGTGTATTTCCACTTTATTTCCACGCTATTTCTTTATAGTATCGGTCTATTTTTAATCCCGTCCGTAATTATTTTTTCAATTCGTGCGCGTTCTTCTCCTATAAGTGTCAAGCGAGGAGCACGAACATGTTCCGAACCTATGCCGCAGTGCTGCTCGGCAAGTTTGATGTACTGCACCAACTTGGGATGAATGTCCAATTCCAAAAGCGGTAAAAACCAACGGTAAATTTTGCGTGCTTCCTCGATTTTCCCTTCCTGAACCAAGTTGTAAATCACCACGGTCTCCTTTGGGAATGCACAGACTAAGCCTGCTACCCATCCTACGGCACCCATGAGCAACTCTTCAAGGGCTAGGGTGTCTACACCGCAAAGAATCTGGAAACGGTCTCCAAATCGATTGATCATTCGCGTTACATTAGAAATGTCGCGGGTAGATTCTTTGATGGCTTGGATATTGGGGCAGTCCGCGAGTTCAGCGAACATGTCCAGCGTGACCAAAGTCTTGTAGTCTACCGGATTGTTGTAGATCATCATGGGTAGTTTGGTGGAATTAGCCACCGCTTTGAAGTAGGCGACTACCTCACGCGCATCTGCCCCATAGCGCATGGGAGGCAGGATCATCAATCCAGAAGCCCCGAGTTCCTCCGCTTTTTTGGCCCAGAATAGTGCCTCTTGCGTGGCGCCTTCTGCGATATTCAGGATTACAGGTACGCGTCCGTTGACGTAGTTGACAGTTTCTCGGGTGAGTGTGATTTTTTCTTCTTGAGAGAGCACGGAGCTCTCACCGAGGGTTCCGCCTAGAATAATTCCATGCACGCCAGCTGCGAGTTGGGAGTCTATGTTTTTGAAAAATAGGTTCATGTCTAGACTGCCGTCAGCATGAAATTTAGTGGTTACTGCGGGGAATACGCCTTTCCAATTCATGGGGTATCAGTTATTGCCAAAAGTGGCGGGGTGAAACATTTATTCTCCAAAAATAGCACGCACTTCAACTAAATTCTTTTCCTGAATTAATCCATATGCGTACTATATTGATTAAAATTGTTCGATTAAGGTTGTAATGACTTTAATTTTATACCAATTTTAGCCATGGAGAAAATCATTTCCTTTCAGATCCCCAAGTCACAGCGGGAATTTGTACGCTACCAGGAGGATCGTGGGCCTTATTTTTACGACAAGCTCCACCAGCATCCCCAATGCCAGCTGACGGTCATTCTGGAAGGAAGTGGGCAGTTTCTCAGTGGGGATTATGTGGGGAGATTCCAGGCGGGCGATGTGTTTTTTTTAGGGGAAAACGCGCCTCATGTGTTTCGGAGCGACGGGGTTTATTTTGAGGGAAATCCTACCTTAAAAGTGGCTGGGAATACTGTTTTTTTTGATTTTGAGGCGATAAAAAATGGATTGCTGAACTTGGATGAGTTGCAGACATTGAACCGATTTCGAGACTTTGCAGGTTTGTGTTTTCAGGTTCAAGGTGCCGCTGCCCAGCAGATTCAAGAGGTCTTCCTTTCTTTCAAAAGTAAAGAAGGACTTCATCGGTTTCAAGCGGCCCTTGGGCTCCTGGATCTCCTCGAACAGGCTGGGAAGGAACTGCAGCAACTCAATTCGGGAGGAAGGCTATTGGGGCTTTCCGAAAAAGATGGGAGCCGGATGGACCGGGTGATGCAGTATGTATTGGCCCATCGCTTTCAAAAAATCACCTTGGGTGAAGTGGCTGCCGAGGCCAATTTGACTA
>JACCDX010407819.1_pt1 | contig 26459 bp, 24 predicted proteins | sample 7449681 | NCBI WGS metagenome assembly JACCDX01 (sample SAMN15323450, study PRJNA562643) | freshwater metagenome | isolation source: river surface water | place: USA:Blue River Watershed | collected 2017-08-18
GTGCCCTCGCAAAAGCCGCCGCCTTCGCTCTCGGCCCTGACTTGGGGGCTGCATACGCCGCGCCAAGACTTGGCGCTCGACCGTCACAACGTGTTCTTCCAAGACGACTACGCCAGTGAGTTCGAGGATATTTTTGACGCTCAGCGTTTACCCCGCACGCCCACCGTTTATGTGTGTGCGCAGGACCGGCCACAGGCCGATCCGCAGGAGCCGCGCGAGCGTTTGTTTTGTCTAGTTAACGCACCGGCCTGGGGCGACCAGCCTGCCGACCCCGGGGAGATCGACCAATGCGAGCAAACCAGTTTCGAATTCCTGCAACGCATGGGCTTGAACTTGCACCAGGCGGCGCGCACGCGCACCACGCCGCAGCAGTTTCACCAGCGCTTTGCGCACTCGGCGGGGGCGCTCTATGGCCAGGCCACGCATGGCTGGATGAGCATCTTCTCGCGCCCGGGCGCGCGCACGCCAGTCAAGGGCCTGTATCTAGCGGGTGGGGGCGTGCATCCGGGACCGGGCGTGCCGATGGCGGCGCTCTCGGGTATCAAGGCGGCCGAGGCCGTGCTGGCGAACCTCGCTTCGACCAGCCGGTCCCGCCCGGGGGTTACCTCTGGTGGTATGTCGATGCCATGAGTGACGATCAGCAACACGGCTTGACCCTCATTGCCTTTGTGGGCAGTGTGTTCTCTCCGTATTACCGCTGGGCGCACCGCAAGGGTCGGGGCGATCCCGAAAACCATTGTGCGCTTAACGTGGCCCTCTACGGTCGCGGAGCGCGACGCTGGACCATGACCGAGCGCGGACGGCGTCATTGCCAGCGCGACAGCTCCCGCTTTGAGATTGGTCCGAGCCGGCTCGACTGGGACGGCCAATGTCTGCATGTGCGTATTGACGAAGTTGGCGTGCCCCTGCCGCGCGCGGTCCGGGGTCATATTCGCATCTGGCCGCAACAGCTCTTTACCCAAATCGAGACCTTGGACGCCGCAGGCCGCCATCGCTGGGGGCCCATCGCCCCGCAAGCTCGGGTAGAAGTCGATTTGGAGCAACCCGGTTTGCGCTGGCAAGGCCAGGCCTACATCGACTCCAACGAGGGCGACGAACCCATCGATCAGGGTTTTGACCACTGGGATTGGTCACGCACGCTGTGGCCCGATGGCAGTACCGAAGTCACCTATGACATGCAATGGCGCGATCGGCCCGAGCGGCTCCTGCGCTTGCGCTACCGCACCGACGGCGAAATTGAGCCGCTTGCACCCACCCCCACCCAGTCTCTGCCCCGCACGGCCTGGGGCATTGCGCGCCGCATGCGCAGCGAAGAAGCGGTGGGTGTGCACGAACAACTGGAAGACACCCCCTTTTATCAGCGTTGCCTGCTCGCGCGGCGCGTGGACCAAAAGCCCGCGCTCGCCTTTCACGAAACGCTGTCCATTCCGCGCCTCGTCTCCCCCATCGTTCAGGGCATGTTGCCCTTTCGCATGCCGAGGCGCGCATGAATCGCCTGTGCCGCTCCACCTGCTGCACAGCAACCGAGTTCAGGGCTTGTTTGGCCCCGAATGCCCTCGTGCGGGCTCAGCACGGACTCTTCTTGCAAGGAGAAGCCTATGTCTGATAAAGACAAAGTGTGGCCAACCGGTTTAACCGAGGCCGAATCGGAGGAGATCCATCGGCATCTCATCCAGGGCACGCAGATTTTCGGCATGATTGCCGCATTCGCCCATCTGCTGGCCTACATCTACTCACCTTGGCTGAAGTAAAGGGGACAAACCATGATCTACGGAAAAATTTGGTGTGTCGTCAAGCCGCAAGTCGGTGTGCCCATTTTCTTGGGTGCCGTGGCTGTGGCTTCCTTTTGCGTTCACCTGGCCTTGGTGACGAACACGACTTGGATCAAAGCCTACCTTAACGGGGGTGCGAAAGCGCCGGCTGCGATGTCCCAAGCCGCTGATCCGCCGAAGAAGTAACGCTTTGGACGGAAACCTTCCGGACAGGCCCAGCCTGTCCGGATTTCCAAACACGCCTCCAAATTCGCGATGAACTCGTCGAGCCGTTTGCGCCATACCTGGATCCAATGGGGTATGCGCCTCATGCCGTTTGCCGATGCCGCAAGCGCTGATCTACCGCTCTCGCGCCTCTTTCGCCTCTCGCTTTTTCAGATCTCCGTGGGCATGGCCGTGGTGCTGCTCGTGGGCACCCTCAACCGGGTGATGATCGTCGAACTCAAGGTGCCCACCACGCTGGTCGCGCTCATGGTGGGGATGCCTCTTCTCTTCGCGCCGCTGCGCGCCCTCATCGGTTTTCGCTCCGACCACCACCGCTCCGAGTTGGGTTGGCGCCGTGTGCCCTTCATTTGGATGGGCACCCTCATGCAGTTTGGCGGCTTTGCCATCATGCCCTTTGCCTTGCTCGTCCTCGCGGGCTGGGGCGAATCGCAACAGGCTCCGCTGTGGGTGGGGCAAGTCGCCACCGCGGGCGCATTTTTGTTGGTGGGGGTGGGCATGCACACCACCCAAACCGTGGGCTTGGCCCTCGCCACCGATCTCGCCCCACCGGAGAAGCAGCCCAGTGTGGTGGGCTTCATGTACGTCATGATGATGGTGGGCATGATCGGATGCGCCTTGCTCTTTGGTGATTTGCTCACCGATTTCAGTCCCGCCCGTTTGGTGCAAGTGGTGCAGGCTGCGGCGCTGCTGACGCTGGTCTTAAACGTCACCGCCTTGTGGAAGCAAGAGGCGCGCTCGCGCCAGCGCCGCCCGGGCGGGGCGGCCTCCGACCCCAGCTTCCGCGAATCGTGGCGCACCTTCATGCAAGGTGACCATGCCTTGCGCCGCTTGATCGTGGTGGGTTTTGGCACCTTGGCCTTCAGCATGGAAGATGTCCTGCTGGAACCCTATGGGGGTGAGATCTTGCAATTGAGCGTGGCCAACACCACGATGCTCACCGCCACGCTGGCCTTTGGCAGCTTATTGGGCTTTGTGGGGGCGTCGCACTTGCTCAGCCGTGGAGCCGACCCCTACCGCATGGCGGCTTGGGGTTGTTGGGCGGGCTTGCCCGGCTTTGCCTTGCTCATTGCCGCCGCCGGCCTGGGCGACGCCTGGCTTGTTTTCAGCGCGGGCACTTTTCTCATTGGCTTGGGGACAGGGCTTTTCGGGCACGGCACCCTCACCGCCACCATGAACCGGGCGCCGGCCGACCAGGCCGGCTTGGCCATGGGGGCTTGGGGCGCGGTGCAAGCGACTTCGGCCGGTCTGGCCCTGGTTCTCGGGGGGGTGTTGCGCGATGCCATGGCCGCAATCTCGACAGCCTCCACGGGGTATTGGTTTGTCTATAGCATCGAGTTCTTGTTACTGGTGTGCACCTTATGGGCCATGCGGCCCTTGTGGGCCGCCCGTCGCGTGCTCACCTCTGCCGGTCGTTCAACTTAGGAGTCCTGTATGGAACTCAAATACATCTTCATCATCATGTACGTGGTCTTTTGCCTGTTCCTATTGGCGAACTGGTTCAACCGTCCGCGTCGCTAAACCGCTACCCTGACCCCGCTTGACCTGTTCGCGACGCTCGAGCAGGTCCAGCACCCACGCCACCCGCTGCGGCATGCTCCGGTTGGGGAAGTAGCCGCTGTTGCGGCTGGCGTGGTCGTCGTGGCGCACGCACGCCTCGACCAGTCCCGCCACGGCGGGCAAGGGCGGCACCAAGGTCTCGGCCGTCCGAATCCATCCGCACTGCGTCCAGGCCGACGCGAGCAGCACCAATTTGCGCGCCGTGCTCACCACGGTCCGGTGGCCGACCGAATCCAGGCCTTGTCGGCGCAGTTGGTGGCCGATTTCCGCATAAATCAAACTCGCCGCGCAAATGGCGGCGCGGCAATCCGGGGGCAAGCCCGCAATGCCGTGTTGCGCCTGACGGTAGAGGCGGTCGGCTTCATCCAGCAAACGTGCCACCACCGACTTGAGCGCTGCATTGCAGACGGGCTGTGCAAGCCATGCGTCGGGGTCGAGTCCGGCCTCGCGCAACCAGGCGCGCGGGAGGTACAAGCGGGCGATTTGCGCATCCGCCCCCACGTCGCGGGCAATGTTGGTGAGTTGCATGGCCACGCCCAATTCACAGGCCCGCGCGAGCGTGGTCGCGTCCCGTGGTCCCATGATCCAGCACATCATCGCCCCGACACTGCCGGCCACCCGCGTGGCGTAGTCGTGTACCTCTGGCAGGGTTTCGTAGCGTCGGCCCTGAGCGTCCCAGGCGAAGCCCTCAATCAGGGCATCGACCAACTCCCGCGGCAAGTCCGTTTGCTGCACCACCAGGCTCAAGGCATGGTCTTCCAAATGGTCTTGCGGCGTGCCTGCATAGAGGGCATCCACGCGCGCGCGCAATTGCGCGAGCGGTGCGGTGCCCGCAGGCGCCTCGTCCACCAAGTCGTCGGCCACGCGGCAAAACGCATACAAGGCGATGGCGCAGGCCCGCACGCGCGGGGGTAACAAGCGGCTCGCCGCAAAAAACGTTTTCGAGCCCCCTTGCATCATGGCGATGCAGGCTTGCAAATCGGGGGTGTCGAGGCTGGGATCAAGCGTGGACATGGGGAATCACTTTCTCCAAGGCCTTGGCCGACATCAACACGCCCGGCACGCCGGCACCCGGGTGCGTTCCCGCCCCCACCATGTAGAGGCCTTTGACATCTTCGCTGCGGTTGTGAGGCCGGAACCAAGCGCTCTGCCACAACACGGGTTCGAGGCCAAAGCCCGCGCCCTTGAACGACCACAGCCGGTCCTGAAAGTCTTGCGGCGTCATCACGTGCGAGCTCACCACCGCGTCTTCCAAGCCCGGTAGCACCGTCTCTGACAAGCGACGGGCAATCGCCGCACGCATGCGCTCGCTCTCCACGGCCCAATCGGTCCCACTGTCGAGGTGGGGCACCGGGGCGAGGGCATAAAACGTGTCGCAGCCGGGTGGCGCTAGGCTCGGGTCCGTGGCGGTGGGGCGGTGTAGGTAGAGGCTGAAATCGGGTGCGAGCACATGGCGCTTGAAGATATCTTCCAGCAGCTCGCGGTAACGCGGCCCAAGCACCATCATGTGGTGTGGCACGTCGTTGTAGCGTCGCTTGGTGCCAAAGTACCACACAAACAAGCCCATGGAATAGCGCCCGCGCTCGATGCGACGGTCCTTCCAGTGGCGGCGGTGTTCGGGGGCGACCAAATGGCGGTAAGTCCAGGCGGTATCGCCATTGCTCACCACCAAGTCAGCGGGGACGAACTCGCCATCGGCGAGCTCCACCCCGCGCGCGCGACCATCGGCGATCCGGATTTGGGTGACCGGCGTGTTGAGGTGAATCGGCACGCCGCGGCCTTCGAGTAATCCCACCATGCCCCGCACAATCGAGCCCGTCCCGCCCATGGCCGAGTGCACGCCCCAGGTGCGCTCCAAGTCATTGACCAAGGCGTATGCGGCCGTCACGGCAAACGGATTGCCGCCAATGAGCAGGGGGTGAAAACTCATCACCGTGCGCAAGCGCTCATCGCGCATGTGGCGCGCCACTTGGGAGTGAATCGTGCGCCAGGCGCCCATGCGCAGGAAGTCGGGAATCGCGGCGAGCAAATCCGTGAAGCGGTCAAAAGGTTTGTCGCCCATGCCCTCAAAGCCGAGCACCCGACAGTGTCGGCAGACTTCCAGGAAACGCAGGTAGCCGGGCAAATCGTCCGGCGAGAAGCGCGCCACCTCGGCTTTCATGTGCTCGAGATCGCCGTTGTAATCGAAGTGGCTGCCATCGTCAAAACGCACCCGATAAAACGGATCCATTGGCACGAGTTGTACATCGTCTTCAAAGCGCTTGCCGCACATCGCCCAGAGCTCTTCAAGCAAAAAGGGCACGGTGATGATGGTCGGTCCCGCGTCAAACTTAAAGCCGTCGCGCTCCCACACATAGGCCCGCCCACCGGGCTTGTCGAGCTTGTCGTAAATGCGGACGTCATAGCCCTTGACACTCAGGCGGATGGCCGCGGCCAAGCCGCCAAAGCCACTGCCAATCACCACCGCCACGGGGCGCTTGCGCCCATCGCTGCGGGTGGGCGGGGGCCCGACATAACCAGTCGGGTCAGCAGCGAAGGCGTTCATGGGGGTGCCGTTTCAAAAAGTTTATTTGCCTTGCCAGGGCACCACAGGGGGATCGAGTTGGGGTTCGGCCAGCACCAGCGGTTTGTGCAAGGCCCAACCCCAGAGTTTTTCCAACGGCCAGGGCAACACCATCACGATGTGCTCCACAATGCCCAAGCCCAACAAACAGGCGAGCAACATCCAGCCCGTGCTCACTTCCACCGAGCCCGTGCTGGCCGCCCAAATCAGCCAGCCCCAGACCGAGCTCGCGGCCGCGAGCGAGAGGGCAAAGCCCAGGCCGGGTCGCGCCACGCGAAAATAGCTCGCCAGATACGTCAGTTGCGGGGGCAGGTATTGCGCGCCGTGCAAGGGCACGCCCCAGAACAGATTGAGTTTGGCGCTCAGGCGCATGCACCAAAGCAAGGAGAAGGTGCACAGTGCCACATGATTGGGCTGACCCCTTTGCAAGGCCCAGAGCACCACGAAGTTGGCGAGCAAGGCCAGTTCGTGCCAAAGCAGGGCCGCCACCGCTTCGCGCCAGCGTTGCCAGCCGCGCGCTCCGGGCGTCATGGCGCTGCGGCGCGGGCCGCTCAACCAGCCCGAGAGAAAGGCCAGCTCGTGCCAGCCCCACATCACGATCACGCTGGCAAAGCCCAGATAGTCCTGCCAAGCGCCCGTCTGGCGCATGCTCTCATGCGCGGCCCACAGACTCATGACCAGTAGCAGGCTGGCCGCCGCAAGGCTCCAGCGCATCAAGCCCGGGCGCTGACGGTCGAGCCACAGGATCAACCCGGTGCCAAACCACCAGCACACCGTGGCAAAGACCACGGCCAAGAGTCCTTCATTCACCATGTGGGGCGCAATCGGGGTTCGGCCAACACCGCTTGGGTCTTGACGGGCACAAAGTACAAGCGCGTGAACGCCACCAAAGCCCGGCCCGCGTGCCAAGCACGCTGCAGGTTGCCCACCAAGCCACCACGATCCTTGGCCGCTTCATGGGCCCTGGCAATTTGCAGGAGGTGCTCCAGACCTGAGCGGAACTCGGGGTGGTCAATGTCCAGCGCAATCGGGAAGACTTGTTCAGTGATCGTGTTGGTGATGCGAAACACCTCGTAGTCGTAGGCGGTGGCTTCCAAGCCCATGGCATTGTGCAAGATGGGGCGTTGGTGGTCACGCACATACATCGTGGCGTAAACCGCCAACAGGAAAAAGCGGATCAACCACAGGTTCATGCCGCGCAGCAAATCGGGGTTGGCGCGCATGATCAGGGCGAAGGATTCGCCATGACGGAACTCATCGTTGCACCAGCGCTCAAACCAGCGGAAGATGGGGTGAAAGCGCAACTCGGGGTGGCGTTCGAGCTGGCGGTAAATCGTGATGTAGCGTGCGTAGCCAATTTTTTCCGAGAGGTACGTGGCGTAAATGATGTACTTGGGCTTGAAGTAGGTGTAGTGCTTGTTGCGCTTGAGTTCGCCCAAGTCAATGTTCAAGCCAAAGTCGCGCAGCGATTGGTTGATAAAGCCCGCGTGGCGCGATTCATCGCGCGCCATGTAGGTCATGAGCTGTTGGATATCTGGGTTTTCGATTTTCTTGCGAATCTCGTTGTAGAGAATACACCCTGAGAACTCCGAGGTCAGCGAACTCACAAAGAAATCGAACAATTCCTGGCGCAACTCTGGGCTCCACTTGGACATGGCCGCGCTCAGCTCATCTTGAAAGGCTTCATCGCGCTGGAAGTGGTCGTGGTTGTTATCGCCTTCGTACTCTTGCATCATGGCGTCCCACTGGCTGCGCATGCCTTCGACCGAAATGCGGTCAAATGCATCGAAATCGGTGGTGTAAAAGCGCGGGCTCAGCATGGTGCTCTGGCGGGCGCGTTCGTTGGCGTCATCGCGGCTGTCAATGGTGTGGGTGTGGGAGGGGGTGTTCATGGTGAACTCCTAGGAGAGGCGGAAACAAGGGGAGAAAAGACGGCTTTGTTACTGGGGCCGAATGAACCCAGGTCAATCTGTAATTGGGTGCTCGGATCAAATAGAACCAAGCGATCGTCGTCATAGCGGCGCAGTAGCACGGGGGGCGCCTCGTCCACGCCATGACGGCGACGCTCGCGGGCGAGCGCGCGCAGCGTGCCCCGCAAAAAACCTTGCTCGCCGGTAAAGCGCGCAAGGGGTTCGCCTCGCGTGGCTTCTTTCACTTCAACGGAACCATCCGCGCTGTCACGAAAATGCAGCGCCACTTCTTGTTGCACGCGGGCGGTGGGAGCGTCGCTCGGCAATCCTTGCCAGCGAGCCCAGCCCACCAAGCCCAGCACGGCAACGAGGCCGAGTGCGACACCGCGCATCAGCCGCGTCGTGCTGTCGGGAGACGCGTGCAGGGTGCTCACGCGCTCACCCCTTGCCATTGCGGCGGGTTGCTCACGCTCGCGCGCTCGCTGGGCGCCGCCGATTGTTGGGCCGTCCAAGCCTTTTGCAGAATACGGGCCACGGCTTCACCCTCGCGCACACAACGCAAGGTCGGTTGCGGATGGCGCAACTCCCAAGCCCGCTGGTGCGGCCAGAGGTGGAACCAACCAATGCGGTCGCCTTCGGGCAATTGCAAGGCAATGTCCGCACGGCCACGGCCGAGTTGGCGCACATCGGCGTTGCGAATGCAGCGCAGCGGCAAATTAAAGGTCAGGCTCAGCACAATTCCCACCCGCATCACCAAGCGTTTGTCGGTGAGGGTGTAGAGCGTGGTGGCGGCCGACCACCAAGCCACCACCCCGATGAGGCACAAGGCGCATATCGAGAGCGTGGTGAAACGCATGAGGTCAAAGAAGGTTTCCACCGCGTCCACCCCATCGGCCTGATGGCTGTACATCTGCCAGGCCAGCATGATGAGGAAATAAATCGCCAGTTTGCGCACATGAAACGCGTGCACCGCCAGAGCGGCCCAGTCGGGCCGGCCTTGCCAGAGGATTTTTTCGCCAGGGGGCAGCGGCTCGGGCAAGCCCGGCGCCGCCTCCCACTCATGCTCGTGGGTGGCTTTCACAGCAGCGGCTCCTGACGATCCGCCGTGGCGTACAACGTCCCTGCGCCGTAGCAAGCGCAGATCTTCTCTTCTTCGAGCAGGGTGATTTCCTCGGTGGAGCGCGTTTGCGGCACGTCCGCGAACTGAGCGCCCAGCAAGGCTTGCACATACACCCCGTCACGCTTAATGCGTGAGAAGGTCATGGGCAAGAGGCGACGTCCGCCGCTGGCGAGTTCCACTTCGAGGTAGCGGAACATCATCTCCATGCGGTCCACCCAAAGGTCGACCACTTGGCCCGCCACTGCGCCGTCAGCGCCGTACACCGAGAGGCCACGGGGGTCCACATCGCGCTTGGCCACACCGTGCTCAGGCGAGGTGCGCAACGGCACGATCTTGGCATGGCCTTCCATGTCGCGGTCAGGCACATCGGCACGCGCGGCCCAGGCCCCAGGACCCACGCCGGCGAGCAAGGGGTTGCCCACGGGCTCAATGGGAGCGCCATTCCAGCCGTGCATGGGGGTGGCACTGTATTGCCCATCCGGGCGTTGCAGATCCGGGCTCGTGCTCACGTGCCCATCGGGATGGGTGAACGTTTTGGCAGCGGGCACCGGGGGCCAGCCTTCTTGGTGAGGTCCGTTGGGCCGGCCCGATTCCATCGGGTAGCCCTCGCGGTGATTCTCGCGAAGGAGGTAGTAAATCAATCCGGCAAAAAATAGCCAGAAGAGGTAGAGGACGATTTGCGCAACGTCCACATATTGCGTGATGGCACCAGTTTCCATGGTTATTCTCCTTTAGCAAGCACCGATATCAGCTGGGGAACTCGGCCAAACCCAGGCCCTTGCCTGCGGTTTGGGACATCTCAAACGGTCGCCGCAACATGGGCCCCAAGGCCACCAGCACGACGAACAACAAATACATTTCCAAGTGGTAGACGAAGCTATACCCCGTCACGGGTGACTGCAGGACTTCGCCCAGCCAACCATTGCGTGCGAGCACATCCACACCATCTCGGAGGGCTGCGCCCGCGGCCATGCCCAGGCCGGCCGCGGTGGCCTGCACCGCGCCCCAGGCGCCCAACACCAAGCCACCGGCGTGCGTATGGCTGTAGGACATGGCCGTCACCAACATGCCCACCGCGAACAAGCCGCCCCCAAAGCCCACCCCAGCTGCGCCCAAACGAAACAGGTTCGGGGCTTCCAGTGGGGCCGAAAAAATCACGGCGATGAAGGCCGCCACGCCCATGAGCACGCCCAGGCTGGCCAAGCGGCAAGCGTGCAGACCACGCCCAAGCCATTGCGCGGCGCAGAAAAAGGCGATCAGCGACCCCCCCGCGCTCAGGGCCGTGAGTCCGCTCGTGTGGCCCACATCCAAGCCCAGCACTTGCGCGCCATAGGGCTCGAGCACGATGTCTTGCATGCTGAAGGCAAAGCTGCCCAGCGCCACCGTCCAAAGGAAGCGCCGCATGAGCGGCTCTTGCATGAGTTCTTGCCAGTGGCGACCAAAGCCACCGGCTTCTCGGGCGCCGCGCTTGGCCTGTCGGGCTTCTTGCTTCCAAAGGGCTGTGAGGTTCAGGGCCAAGACGCACACGGCCGAGCCTTGTATCACTTGAATCAGGCGCACCGAGCTGAAGTCCGAGAGCAGCTGGCCATAGATGCCGCTGCTCACCATCATGCCCAGCAACAGCATGGTGTAGAGCAAGGCCACCACGCGCGGGCGTTTTTCCGGGGAGGCAAGGTCGTTGGCCAGGGCCATGCCCGCGGTTTGTGTCACCTGCATGCCTGCCCCCACCAGCAAAAAGGCCAAGCAAGCCCCGATTTGACCGATCCACAACGAACTTCCCTCGCCCTCGGAGAGCAGCAAGAGCGCGAAGGGCAGAATCGCGAGCCCCCCAAAGAGCAAGAGGCTGCCCAGCCATAAATAGGGAATGCGGCGCAGGCCCAGCGCAGAGGGATGGGTATCGCTGCGGTAACCAATGAGCGCTCGCATCGGCGCGAACACCATGGGCAACGCGACGGCCAGGGCCACCCACCAAGCGGCCACGCCCAATTCGACAATCATCACCCGGTTGAGCGTGCCCACCAGCAAGGCCGTAGCCATGCCAATGACCGCCTGAAACAGCGAGAGGCGCAACAAGCGCGGCAAGGGCAGTCCCGGCGAAGCCGCATCGGCAAAGGGCATCACCCGGGTGCCATACGCAGCTACCCAGCGGGGGACAGGGACCGACCACTTTTTCATCGGCCCCACTCCCAGGCCTGTGAGGTGTAGAAGCCATGCGCCACGCGCACGCTGCGCAGCGGCTGCCAGCCCTGCGGGTGCAGGTGCGTGTGCAACGCCAAGTGCAAGCGTTGTTGCGCGATGGGTTCGAGCGCAGGTGAGCGCTCGCCACGCGGAAAGAGTCGGCCCACACGGTGCATCGCGGCCAGCAAGGGTGTGCGCGGGGCGAAGGTAAAGAGCATGGAGTGGCGTGTGCGCCGCCCCAGTTGGGCCAGCGCGTCGGCCACCTGCTCGCAGGGGTAGTGGATGAGCGAATCCATCGCCACCACATGGTCAAACTCGCCCAGCGCCACATCGAGCATGTCGCCGGAGCGGAAATCCACGCGCGCGGCGAGCTCGGGGTGTTGCTCTTGCATGCGCTGCGCGGCCAAGCCCACCAGGGTGGGGGAGAGGTCAATGGCCACCACTTGCGCGCCGCGTGCGGCGGCTTCCAAGGCCAGCGCTCCGGTGCCGCAACCGGCATCGAGCAAGCGCAAGCCTTGCATGTTCGCAGGCAACCAATCGAGCAGATGCTCGCGCATGCGCGTGCGCCCCTCCCGCACCGTGTGGCGGATGTAACCCAGCGGCTCCTGCGAGGTCAGGCGCGCCCAGGCTTGGGCGGCGGTGCGATCAAAGTAATGCTCGATCTGCTCGCGGCGGTGTTCGTAGGCGTTCGTTTGCATCAATCAAATCCCAGCAAATCAAAAATGTCACGGTCTTTCAGCGGCACCGAGGGCAGGGGGTCGGAGCCCGCCCACAGTTGCGCGGCCAGACGCAGGTATTCCTGCTGCACGGCTTCGAGCGCGGGTGACGCCTCCATCTCAAAAATCGTGCATTTGTTCAAGCGGCTGCGGCGGATCTCATCGAGCATGGGAAAGTGCGCCAGGGTTTTGAGGCCTGCTTGTTGGTTGAATTTGTCGATCTGGTCGGTCGCGTCGCTGCGGTTGGCGATCACACCGCCCAAGCGCACGTTGTAATTCTTGGACTTCGCGCCAATCGCCTGCACGATACGGTTCATCGCGAAAATCGAATCAAAGTCGTTGGCCGTCACGATCAGCGCGCGGTCGGCGTGTTGCAGCGGTGCGGCAAAGCCGCCGCACACCACATCGCCCAGCACATCAAAAATCACCACGTCGGTGTCTTCCAACAGGTGATGCTCTTTGAGCAGCTTGACCGTCTGGCCCACCACATAGCCCCCACAGCCCGTGCCCGCCGGAGGGCCGCCGGCCTCCACGCACATCACGCCGTTGTAGCCCGGAAACACAAAGTCCTCCACGCGCAGCTCCTCGGCGTGGAAATCCACCCCTTCGAGCGCGTCGATCACGGTCGGGATGAGTTTCTTGGTCAGGGTGAAGGTCGAGTCGTGCTTGGGGTCGCAGCCAATTTGCACTACCCGCTTGCCCAACTTGCTAAACGCCACCGAGAGGTTGGAGGAGGTCGTGCTCTTGCCAATGCCCCCCTTGCCGTAGACGGCAAACACTTTGGCGGTGCCGATCTTCACGCTCGGGTCGAGGTGCACCTGCACGCTGCCTTCGCCATCTTCGCCTTTGCGGCGGATGTCGGAGACGTTCACGCGCGATACTTCCATCAGAGATTGGTTCATGCGGGGAGTCCTTCCTGGATACCTTCCATACGGTCTTCGAGATCAGCGCCAGCCTGTTGCAAGGCCGCCAGTGTCTGGGCATCGGGTTGCCAGAACTGGCGACGCGAGGCTTCGAGCAGGCGGTTGGCAAACTTGGCCGATGCTGCGGGGTTCAGACGCGCCATGCGCTCGCGCATGTCCGGGTCCAGAATAAAAATTTGGGCCAGTTGCTGGTACACCCAAGGCTGAATCTGGCCGGTCGTGGCCGACCAGCCCATGGTGTTGGTGAGGTGCGCTTCGATGTGACGCACCCCTTCGTAGCCGTGCTGGAGCATGCTCTCGTGCCACTTGGGGTTGAGCATGCGCGTGCGGGTCTCGAGCGCCACCTGCTCGCTCAGGCTGCGCACCACGCCTTCGCTTTGCGTTTGGTCGCCGATGTACACCGACGGCGCGCTCGCCTCACTGCCCTGGGTGCGGTGCTTGGCTTGCAGCACGGCGCGGCTGATGCCCCCGAGCGTGTCAAAGTAGGTGTCGATGCTCGTCACCCCAAGCTCCACCGAATCCACGTTCTGGTAAGTCAGTGAGACGTTCGAGAGCACGCTCTGGAGCAGGGCGTTGTGGCGAATCGGTTGGCCTTCGCAGCCGTAGGCGAAGCCTTTGCGTTGGGTGAAAGCGTTGGCGAGTTCGTCTTCGTCTTCCCAGCATCCGCTGTCCACCAGGTGATTCACGTTGGCGCCATAGGCTCCCTCGGCGTTGCCGAACACGCGCAGCGCGGCGGTCTCCAAATCCACACCCTCGCTGGCCATGAAGTCCAGCACGTGCTTGCGCACGTAGTTTTGCGAGACGTCCTCTTCGGCGCGCGCGGCGAGCAAGGCGGCTTCGGCCAAAAGTCGAATTTGCATGGGCAACAAGTCGCGGAAGATGCCCGAGAGCGTGATCACCACGTCAATGCGGGGGCGGCCCAAGGCTTCGAGCGGAATCAACTCTGCCCCTGCCAAGCGGCCATAGCCGTCAAAGCGTGGTCGCGCGCCCATCAGGGCCAAGGCTTGTGCGAGCGGGCCGCCCTCGGATTTGAGGTTGTCGGTACCCCAGAGCACCATCGCCACTGTTTCGGGCAGTCCCTGGCCATCGCTCGCATAGCGCTCAAGCAAACGCGCCACTTGGCGCTCACCATCGCGCACCGCGAAAGCCGTGGGCATGCGGAAGGGGTCGAGCCCGTGCAAATTGCGTCCCGTAGGCAAGACCTGCGGGTTGCGCATCAAATCACCGCCTGGGGCGGGCGCCACATAGCGGCCATCGAGCGCGCGCAAGAGGCCCTTCAATTCGCTGTCTTGCTGCAGCAAGGCGTCCACTTCGGCCAGCTTGGCGAGTTGTTCGCGCGTGCCCTTGTCCAGCGCCCGCACGGGTGCGCTGTTGAGCACTGCGGGGCCGCGTGCCACCAAGTCGGCCACCAACTCGGGCTGCTGCAAGCCTTGGGTTTGCGCCATGGCCTGCAAATTGGAGGTGCGCGCCGCCACCGAGGGCGCTTGCCCCACCACGTGCAAGCCCTCGGGAATGAGGGCGTATTCCATCTCCAGCAATTCCGCTTGCATGCGCTCGACCCAGGCTTGCCAGAGGGCTTGCGCGGCCAGCGGTGCTTCCAGGGGCGGGGGCGTGAGGTCCAGCGCCGTCACTTGCAAGCGCAGGTCATGCGCGAGCTCTTCGCGCGCGTGGGCTTCCAAATCAGCTTGACGCCAGCGCTCGATCGACTGGCGCAGCTCCAGCAAGCCCTTGTAGAGGCCCGCTTGCGTCACACTGGGGGTGAGATAGCTCACCAGTGTGGCCGCCGAGCGACGCTTGGCCAGCGCCCCTTCAGAGGGATTGTTGGACGCATAGAGGTAAATATTGGGCAGCGCCCCGAGCATGCGCTCAGGCCAGCACGCGCCGGAGAGGCCCGTCTGCTTACCTGGGAGGAATTCGAGTACCCCGTGCGTGCCAAAGTGCAGCACAGCGTCGGCACCAAAATCTTCGCGCAGGTAGCGGTAGAAGGCGCTAAAGGCGTGGGTGGGGGTGCACTGGCGCTCAAAGAGCAGGCGCATCGGATCGCCCTCGTAGCCCGAGCCGGGCTGCAAGGACACCACCACCTCACCGAGCTGGATGCCCAGCACCAGCAGGTCTGAGCCAAGGCTCAACTGCGCGCCCGGCGCGGGGCCCCACTCGGCTTCGATTTCGCGCAACCAGGGCTCGCGTCGCACGTGGTCGGCGCTCGGAATGCGGGTGAGCACATTGGCCTGCGTGCCAAATTGGCGCGCGTTGCCATGCAGCAAGCGATCACGCAAGTCGTCCACGCTCTCAGGCAACTCGACCCGATAACCCTCGCGGGAGAGGGCGTGCAAGGTGTGGAACAAGGATTCAAACACCGAGAGAAACGCCGCCGTGCCGACATTACCGGCTTGGGGGGGGAAGTTAAAAAGCACAATGCCCAAGCGCCGCTCGGCGGCGGGCTTGCGGCGTAGGCGAATCCAGCGCTGCACCCGCTCAGCGAGCATGTCCACGCGCTCAGGGCAAGCCACCATGTCACTGGTTTGCGAATGCGCACCAAAGGTGCACGCCCGGCTGCACCCTGTGCAGGTGGTGTTCGGGGCGCCCGCTCGGCCGGCAAAGACCATCGGCACGGTCGCGCCATCGAGCTCGGGAATCGCCACCATGATGGTGCTCTCCACCGGCAAGAGGCCTCGCCCGTCCTGCGCCCACTGGTCAATCGATTGAAACTCCAGCGGATGCGCACTCAAATACGGCAAGTCCAGGCGCGTGAGCACGTCCTGGGCCGCGTTGGCGTCGTTGTAGGCCGGTCCCCCCACGAGCGAGAAGCCCGTGAGTGAGAGCAGGGCATCAATGCGGGTCTCGCCCTTGGGGGCGAAGAATTGGTCAATCGCCGGGCGGGCGTCTAAGCCGCTGGCGTAAGCAGGAATCACCCGCAGGCCTTGGGCCTCCAGGGTTTCAATCACGTGGTCGTAATGCGCCGTGTTGCCCGAGAGCAAATAGGAGCGCAACAGCAAGAGGCCGACCGTGGGCGCGGATTTGTCGCGGCTCGGTGGCAAGTCGCGCAAGTTCTCGCTCAAGCGGTTTTTCATGCGCGGGTGGTAGAGCCCCACCTCGGGGTATTCGACCGGGTCTTCCACGCGCACGCGGTCACGCCAGACCGCGCGCGGCCCTTGTGCGTAGCGCTGCACCAGCAGTTGCACGAGATTGGCGATGTTGTCCTCCGAACCCGCGAGCCAATAGCGCATGGTCAGGAAAAAGATGCGCAAGTCCTGTGCCGTCCCCGGAATCAAGCGCAAGAGTTTGGGCAGGCGGCGCAGCATCGTCATTTGCCGAGCGCCAGCGGTTTGGCTGTTGTGCGCAGCACCGGGCTCGCGTCGCGCGTTCGGGCGCAGCTTGCGCAAGAGGCCCAACAGCCCGCCACTTTTTTGTCCGGCGCTGTCAAAGCGTCCCATGCGGGTGAGTTGCATCACCTCGGGGGCCGACATGATGCACACCATGGCGTCGCATGCGTCGCGCCGCGCTTGCAAATCGGCCAGCACCGGCAGGAAGTGGTCTTCCATGAACAACATGCTCACCAGAATCACGTCCCCTGCAGCAATGGCCGTGCGACAGCGCTCCAGCGCCTCGGCATCGTTGCGCCAGCTCGCTGCCATGTGCACATCAAACACCAAACCCGGGATTTGCGCACGCATGCGCGCCTCGGCCCGCATGGCCGCACTCGCCAGGTGGTGATCCATGGTGAGGAGCACCACCCGAATCGGGGGGCCGTCGGGCTTAGCGGCTGAAATGGGCTTTGGCATCGTAGAGGGTCTCCACGGTGATGAGTTGAACCCCAAGCTCGCTGGCATAACGCTCGGTGTTACGGCGCGCTTTACCGCGCACGAAAAAGGGAATCTTGCCGAGCTCGCGCTCGGCTTCGGGGGACCAGGCTTGCGGGCCTGCGGGGGCCGCAGCCTCCACTTGAATGGGCGCGGCTGCGGGGCTAGGCATTGCCGCTACGGGGGACTCAACAGGCGCTGCTGGTGCCACGGGCGCGTGCGCACGGGCAGCCGAATGCAAGTGCGAGGGGGCCTGACCCGCGTGGAACTCGAAGTCTTCGCGGAACATGCCCAAGAGGTGTTCCTCCAACCCCATCATGAGCGGGTGGATCCAGGTGTCAAACAACACGTTCGCGCCTTCAAACCCCATCTGTGGCGCGTAGCGCGCGGGGAAATCCTGTACATGCACGGGCGCGGAGATCACGGCGCACCCAATGCCCAGGCGTTTGGCCGTGTGGCGCTCCATTTGCGTGCCGAGAATGAGGTCGGGGTGCAAAGCCTCGATGGCCGCTTCCACCGCTAAGTGATCGTCGCTGATGAGCGCTTCGAGCCCGAGGGACTGCGCCATGGCGCGCACCTCGCGGGCGAACTCCCGGCTGTATGTGCCCAAGCCCACCACCTCAAAGCCCATTTCGTCGCGCGCAATTTGCGCCGAGGCCAGGACATGCGTGGCGTCTCCAAAAATAAACACCCGCTTGCCCGTGAGGTAGGTCGAGTCCACTGAGCGCGTATACCAGTGTGCGCGCGAGCCCGGCAGGTCGGGCACGGGCAAGCCCGCGAGGCCACACACCTCGGCAATGAAGGCGCGCGTGGCGCGCTCCCCAATCGGCACGACACGGGTGTAGGGCATGCCAAACTGGCGCTCCAACCAAGCGGCTGTGGTCTGCGCGATCTCCGGGTAGAGCAGCACATTGAAGTCGGCCTCGGGCAAGCGTTCGAGCTCTGCGACCGATGCCCCCAAGGGTGCAACCACCGCAACCTCAATACCCAGCTGGGTGAGCAATTGGGTGATTTCGGTCACATCGTCACGATGGCGAAAACCCAGTGCGGCGGGCCCAAGCAAGTTGCAGCGCGGGCGGCGCGCGGGCGTCTCTGTGGCTTCATCTGCAGCCACAGGGGCGCGCGGCTTGGCCACGCGGCGCACGAGGTGGTAGAGCGTCTCGGCCGCGCCCCAGTTCTCACGCCGTTGGTAGGAGGGCAGCTCCAGTGGCACCACGGGAATGGTGAGACCCAGCGATTCACTCAAGCCCTTGGGGTCGTCTTGCAACAGCTCGGCGGTGCACGAGGCCCCCACCAGCAAGGCGGCCGGTTGGTGGCGCGCGCAAGCGTCGCGCACGGCGTTTTGGAACATGCCGGCGGTATCGCCACTCAAATCACGCGCCTGAAAGGTGGTGTACGTCACCGGCGGACGACGTGGCACCCGCTCGATCATGGTGAAGAGCAAATCGGCGTAAGTGTCGCCTTGGGGGGCGTGCAGCACGTAGTGCACGTCTTTGAGCGCGGTTGCAATGCGCATGGCCCCCACATGGGGCGGTCCTTCATAAGTCCAGAGGGTGAGTTCCATAACGCTCTTGCTTTCAAGCCGCCAGTTTCAAACGACGGCGCCACGGTCGGGACAACAAGCCCGCGAGGTCCGCCGCCTGTTCAAAGCCCTGAATGGGGGTGAAGACCAACTCGATCGCCCACTTCGTGGTGAGCCCTTTGGCTTCCAGCGGGTTGGCCAAGCCCAGCCCACAGACCACCAAATCGGGCGCGGCGGCCAGACAGCGGTCGAGCTGTGCGTCGACGTCTTGGCCCTCGCACACTTCGGTTTGTGAGGGCAGCAAGGCCAGTTCGGGCGCCATGAGCTGGCGGTGCAAGTAAGGCGTGCCCACCTCGGTCAGGCGCATGCCCAACTCACGCTGCGCAAAGCGCGCGAGCGGAATTTCAAGTTGCGAGTCGGGGAAGAAAAAGATGGATTTACCATCCAACACTTCGCGTGCAGCGGCCAAGCTGCGCTCGGCACGCGCCGCCGCTGGGGCGATCACTTCGGCGCATCGCGCCTCGGCGACGCCCATCGCCTGGGCAATCGCATGCAACCAACGCGAGGTGCCCTCGACGCCCAGCGGAAAGAGCGCGGGAATGATTTCGGCGCCGCGCGCCTGCAGGGCGCGAGCGGTGTCGGCCAAGAACGGCTGGGCCAGCACAAAGCGGGTGTTGGGACCCACGGCGGGTAACTCGTGGCTTTGACGCGGCGGGAAGAAGTCCACTTGGCTCACGCCCATGCCCTCGATCAGGCCGCGCAGCTGGTCTTCCACCACCTCGGCCAGGGTGCCCACCACCATCAGGTTGGGCGCGGGGTCCTCTCGCTCGGGCAACTGCTCGACCAAGGCTTGCAAGCACGCGTCCTCACCTTGGGTGAACGTCGTTTCAATGCCGCTGCCCGAGTAGTGCAGCACCCGCACCTGCGGGGCGTGCAAACCATGCAAGCGCTGGGCGGCACGGCCCAAATCGAGCTTGATCACTTCCGAGGGGCAGGAGCCCACCAAAAACAAGGTGCGGATATTGGGGCGCCGCGCGAGCAGCTGGCCCACGATGCGGTCGAGCTCGTCGTGCACATCCACCAAACCGGCGAGGTCACGCTCTCCAATGATGGCGGTGCCAAAGCGGGGCTCGGCAAAAATCATCACCCCAGCAGCCGATTGCAGCAAATGTGCGCAAGTGCGCGAGCCCACCACGAGGAAGAAGGCGTCTTGCATTTTGCGGTGCAGCCAGATGATGCCGGTGAGCCCGCAAAACACCTCACGTTGGCCGCGCTCTTGGCGAACCTGTACATCGCCGCAACCTTCGGTGGGCGGGATGGCTTGAATGGGAATGTCGCGTCGCATCTCAATGTCCTTGGGTGGCCACAGAGGGCGTGAAAGAAACAGCCTCGTCTTGGCTGGCCTGCAAGCGCGCGGCGCGCAACTTCAAGAGGAACTGTGCGGCGTTGATCACATACACCGCGTACGCGGCCAGTGCGAGCCAAAGCTGCGCCTGGGCAGGCAAGCTGTCTTGCCACCACACCACCAAGTAGGCGGTGTGCAAGGCCATCACCAGCATGCTCACGACGTCTTCCCAAAAGAAACTCGGCGCAAAAAGGTATTGACCGAAAACCACTTTTTCCCAAATGCAGCCCGTCACCATGATGGTGTAGAGCAGGGCGGTTTTGACCAGCACCGAGAGCTGCGCCCAGGTTGTGTCCCCTTCACCCCAGAGGCTCATGCACACCAAAACCAAGCTCACCAAAAACACCAAAAACTGCAAGGGCGCCAGAATGCCCTGGACCACGGTCCAAATGGTTTGGTCGCGTCTCTGCCGCTCCTCCTGCGTATACAGGGGACGGGGGGACGATCGGGAAAGGGTCATGCAAAGGCCTTTTTTGGGATGAATCAACTTTAGAACGCACATCGCATACTGTCAACTAAAATTGACGGTGAAATAAATTGACAAAACTAGGGTTTTCCCTATAACCCTACTGCCAAAGCAGGAACAAACTCGGAGTTGTGGTCGTGTCTTGGACGCGGCTCGTAGCCCGCCAATCAATGGGTTTCCGGATTTCTCCGGGTACAGTGAGGGGATGTGGGGAAGGTGACAGGCAAAACTCTTGGACTTTTATCAGCGCGATCGTTCGATTTCCACGGCAAACTTGCCGTGGTCGGGTAGCCTTGGCCCGAACGAACTCGCCCCGCACGAAGCGGCTGAGATCGACGGTCCTATCCCCGCGAGCGAAATTCATCGCTTAGCCCTGGCTTCTCTGGAGAGTGCCGAGGCCACCAACCAATGTGCATCCACTTGGTTGCAGCTCGGGGGCTTCATTGACGACATTTACTTGCATGGCATCACCGGCGCGGCGCGTTTGCTCGGCGCCTGGTGGCTCTCCGACCGCATCGCCTTTAGCGATGTGACCGTGGGCAGCGCCCGCCTGCACCGCCTGCTCTACGATTTCAGCCCGGTTTTCCTCGCCAACTGTGAGCCCCAACAAGAGGCCACGGTCTTGCTCTGGCCCGAGCCGGGCTCGCAACACACCATGGGCGTGTTCATGCTCTCGGAATTCTTCCGTCGGGCGGGCTGGCACACGCTGCTCGAGCACCCCGATCATTCGCTCGATCCGCTGCGCACCATCGCCACCAACTGGATTGACTTGGTCGCCCTCTCCGTGGGCTCAGACCGCCAGTTTGAGGGCCTGCGCACCTTGGTCGCCAACATCCGGCAAACCAGTCCTAATTCGAATATTCGCATCTTGGCGGGCGGCCCCATGGCCTTGACCCACGCCCAAGCCCTGCGCGATTTGGGTGTGGACTGGGTGGGCACCGATGCCCGCACCACGGTGATGCAAGCCACCCGCGAATGGAAAGCGGCGGTGAATTAAGTTGGAATATTTGCAAGGAATCGCTTGATGGGGGGTTTTGCCGTGTCACAATTCGCCGCAGACTGTTGAGGACCGCCGTTTTCACAGTAACACAACAAGAGACAAAGTCCATTCCTTCGCGTTCATGAACCGACTGGCCCTTCAACCCGACACGCTTGCCCAACTCATCGGCAAGGTTTCGGACATCGCCTTAGTGCTCGATGCCGAAGGTCGGGTGCAAGATGTCTCCCTCGCACGCGCCGAACTCACCTTGCTCGGAACCCCCGATTGGCTGGGCAAGCCTTGGCTGGAGACGGTCACCACGGAGAGTCGCGCCAAAGCCGAGCAACTCTTGCAGTCCGCCCGTGCCGGTCAAGACACCGGCTGGCGCCACATCAACCATGCCGTGGCCGCCGGACAAGATATCGCCGTGCAGTACAGCGCGTTTCGCTTGGAAGAGGATGGCCGCCTGCTCATCCTAGGCCGCGATTTAGAAGAAGTCGCGGCCCTGCAACGCCGCTTGGTCGAGACGCAGCAATCCATGGAGCGCGATTTCGTGCGCCTGCGCCACGTCGAGTCGCGCTACCGCATCCTGCTCGACACCAGCCCCGAGCCCATCTTGCTGGTTGACGCCCACAACGACAAAGTGGTCGACGCCAACCTCGCCGCACAAGCTTTGTTGCGCGACGCCAGCCGCCGCCTTGCCGGGCGCGATGTCTTCGAATGCTTTGAGCGCCCTGGGCACGAGGAACTTCGGGCCTGCATGCGCATGGCGCTGGCCTCTGGTCGCATTGAGATGTGCCGCAGCCGCTTGGGCGGCGCGAGCGCCGACACCAGTGTCTCCTGCGTCGTCTTCCGCCAGGAGGAGGGTGCCCAGCTGCTGCTGCGCTTGCATGTGCAGGAGCCTGCGGCCAAGCCGGTGGGACACCAAGTGGAGGGCTTGGGCGAGGTGGTACAGCGCGCCCCCTTGGGCATCGTCATCACCGATCGCCAAGGCCGACTGCGCGAAGCCAACGATGCCTTCCTCGCCCTCATGGGCGCGCTCTCCGTCTCCCAACTTCAGGGCCAACCCCTGGAGAATTGGCTCCAGCGCGACGCCGTCGACTGGGGCGTGCTCAACACCCACCTGCGCCAGCAACGACAAGTCAAGGGCTTTGCGACCCAATTGCGCGCCCTCTCGGGCTTGGGCACGGCGGTCGACATCGCGGGCATCGCCTTGGAGCAAGAGGGGGTTTACGCCTTCTTTATTCGCGATGTCGAGCGCAGCCGCACCCAAGAGAAGCCCTCGGCCACCGTCGGCATGGCCGGCACCGTCACCGAACTGGCCAACCTTGTGGGCCGTATGCCCATGAAAGACATCGTGGGCGAGACCACGGACCTCATCGAGCGCAGCTGTATCCAGTCCGCGCTAGCCCTCACGCAAAACAACCGCGCCTCGGCCGCGGAGATGCTCGGCCTCTCCCGCCAGAGCCTTTATGTCAAGTTACGCCGCTTCGGCCTGGTCTCGGCGGACGAAGAGTCACTCTAAATTTCCTTTATAAAGTGTCAATTCCTATTGACACAATGCCGTGAAACGCAAAAAATGGGGGCATGTCCCTGCCCCAGCCCGCGGCCGTCGCTGAACTGCTCAAACCCATCACCTGGTTCCCCCCCATGTGGGCCTTTGCCTGCGGGGTGGTGGCTTCTGGCCAAGGCCTCTCGGGCCAAGTGTGGCTCATCGCCTTGGGCTTGGTGCTCACCGGCCCCTTGGTCTGCGCAAGCAGCCAGGCCGTCAACGACTGGTTTGACCGTCATGTCGACGCCATCAACGAACCCCAACGCCCCATCCCCTCGGGACGCATGCCGGGCCGCTGGGGCTTGTACATCGCCATCATTTGGACCGCCTTGTCCGTGCTGTGGTCCTGGCAGCTCGGCATCTGGGGCTTCTACGCCACCTTGCTTGGCCTGGCGCTGGCGTGGGCCTACAGCGCGCCGCCCCTGCGCCTCAAAGCCAATGGCTGGTGGGGCAACGCGGCTTGCGCCTTGAGTTACGAGGGCTTGGCCTGGATCACGGGCACCGCCGTCATGCTCGGTGGGGCCATGCCCGATACGCACTCGCTCATGCTTGCCTTGCTCTACAGCGCGGGGGCGCACGGCATCATGACACTCAACGATTTCAAGTCCGTGCAAGGCGACGCGCAAATGGGCGTGCGCTCCCTACCCGTGCAACTCGGGGTGCACCGCGCCGCGATGGTGGCTTGCCTCATGATGATCTTGCCGCAGTGGGCCGTGGTGGCCTACTTGCTGCAACTCGAGTTGCCCGCCCACGCCGCGGGCGTGTTTGTGTTGTCGCTGGCACAAGGGCCGCTCATGCGACGCTTCATTCAAGAGCCCGTCGCGCGGGCCCTGCACTTGAGCGCCTTTGGCGTGCCGCTGTTTGTGAGCGGCATGATGGTGAGCGCCTGGGGCTTGCGCAGTTTAGGGGGTACCCCATGAGCACCACCGATCCCACCCGCCCCATGGGCTGGCGCCACATTGCTCGCTTGGGTTTGGTGCAAGCCTGCCTGGGCGCCATGGTGGTCTTGGCCACCTCCACCCTCAACCGCATCATGGTGGTCGAGCTCGCCCTGCCGGCCCTCGTGCCCGGTCTGCTGGTGGGCTTTCATTACGCCATTCAAATGGTGCGCCCCCGCATGGGCTATGGCGCCGATCGCGGCCGCGCTTGCACCCCTTGGATGCTCGGTGGCGTGACCACGCTCGCCATTGGCGGCACTCTGGCGGCCATCGGCACCACCCACATGGCGCAGTCGTACTGGCAAGGCCTGGGCATTTGCCTGCTGGCCTTTGCGCTCATAGGGCTTGGCGTGAGCGCTGCCGGCACCTCGCTCTTGAGCCTCATGTCCAAGCGTGTGCCCGAAGACATGCGCGCCCCCGCCGCCACCACCGTGTGGGTCATGATGATCATGGGCTTTGCGCTCACGGCCGTCACCGTGGGCAAACTCATCGAGCCTTATTCACCCGAGCGACTCATTGAAGTGACGGCGGGTTTAGGTGTCTTTATCGTCGCAGTTGCCACACTCGCCCTCTGGGGTTTGGAGGCCAGCACCCGTCCCGTGGAGTCCGCCCCCGAGAGCGCCAAGATGCGCACCATGCAAGATTTCCGTGCCGCCTTGGCCACCGTGTGGCAAGACCGTCAGGCGCGCCTCTTCACCCTCTTTGTGTTCTTGAGCATGCTCGCCTACAGTTCGCAAGACCTCGTGCTCGAGCCCTTCGCGGGCGCCATCTTTGGCATGAGCCCGGGGGAGACCACCCAACTCTCCGGCGTGCACCACAGCGGCGTGCTCATCGGCATGTTGGCCGTGGCCGTTGCCGGCAGCCGCCGTGTGGCGGGTCGCTTGGGCAGCGTGCAAGCCTGGATGGTGGGGGGCTGCTTGCTCTCGGCCGTGGCCATGGCCGGACTGGCGACCGCAGGCATGCAAGGCGGCAACTGGCCCCTCAAAGCGAATGTGGTGTTGCTCGGTGTCGCCAATGGGGCTTTCTCCATCGCCGCCATCGCCACCATGATGCGCTTAGCCAATGCCGGAGACGGTCAAAGCCAAGGCACCCGCATGGGCTTGTGGGGCGCGGCGCAAGCCCTTGCCTTTGGCTTAGGCGGTGTGCTGGGCACCGCCTTGAGCGATCTGGCCCACAGCGTGGTGGACCAATCGGGCCTTGCCTACGCCAGCGTTTTTTCAATGGAAGCAGTCATGTTCATGGTCTCGGCCCTTTGCGCCGTGCATGTGGGACGCTTTAGCCTGGCGCCCGCGCGCGCCGAACTTGCCACACACCCCGCCATGGGGCAGAAGGGGTTGTCATGAACACCACACACTACGACGTCATCGTCATCGGCGGCGGCCCCTCGGGCGCCACGGCGGCCCAAGAACTCGCCAGCGCAGGCTGGCGCGTGCTGTTGCTCGATCGGCAAGGCCGAACCAAGCCCTGCGGCGGCGCCATTCCCCCGCGCCTCATTCAGGACTACTTCATCCCGGATGAACTCATCGTCGCCAAAATCAAATGCGCCCGCATGGTCGCCCCCTCCAACCGTCAAGTCGACATCCCCATCGACAACGGCTACGTAGGCATGGTCGACCGCGACGTGTTCGACGAATGGCTGCGCAACCGTGCGGCCCAACACGGCGCCGTGCGCGAGCGTGGGCGCTTCGAGCGCTTGGAAGCCGACCCCGCCGGTGGCCAGTGGGTGCACTACGAACAGCGCGACAACCACGGCCAAACCACCCCCGCACGCGCCCATGCGCGCTTGGTCATTGGTGCCGACGGTGCGCGCTCCGAAGTGGCGCGCCAAGCCATACCCGATGCCGATAAAACCAAACTCGTCTTCGCGTATCACGAGATCCTCGAAGCCCCACGTGGCCAAAACGGCTACGACCCCGAACGCTGCGATGTGTGGTACCAAGGCCATCTCTCCCCTGACTTCTATGGTTGGGTCTTCCCGCACGGCAAAACCCTGAGCGTGGGCACCGGCAGTGCCGACAAAGGTTTCTCGCTGCGCACTGGCGTGGCACGCCTGCGCGAAGCCACGGGCCTCACCCAAGCCGCCACCCTGCGCCGAGAGGGCGCACCCATCCCTCTCAAACCCCTGCCACGTTGGGACAATGGGCGTGACGTCATCCTCACCGGTGACGCCGCTGGCGTGGTTGCCCCCTCTTCAGGGGAGGGCATTTACTACGCCATGGCCTGCGGAAGCCGCGTGGCACAGGCCGTGCACGCGTGCCTGCACGCCAACGACCCCAGCTTGCTGCGCATGGCGCGCAAAAAATTCCTCAAAGAACACGGCAAAGTCTTTTGGGTGCTCGGCCTCATGCAGTACTTCTGGTACCAGAACGATCGCCGACGCGAGCGCTTCGTCGCCATGTGCGACGACCGCGACGTGCAGCAATTGACCTTCGACGCGTACATGAACAAGCGGCTCGTGCGGCGCAAACCCATGGCCCATGTCAAAATCTTCTTTAAAGATTTGGCACACTTGTTCGGACTCGCACGCGTATGACCCTTCCTACCCGCTGGCCCAGTTTGTGGGTCGCGCTGGCCATCAGCTATGGTGTGGCCGGCATTGGTGGCGCGCTCACAGACATCGGCCCTTGGTACCTCGCGCTCCAGCAACCCGATTGGAAGCCCGCTGACTATTGGTTCGGCCCCATCTGGACCAGCATCTTCACCCTGGCCGCCATCAGCGGCTGGCTCGCCTGGCACGCCGCCCCCTGGCCGCACCAACGCCGCCGCGTGATCGTGCTCTTTGCCATCAACGCCTTCTTCAACGTCCTCTGGAGCGCCCTGTTCTTCGCCCTCA
>JACCDX010981931.1_pt1 | contig 26401 bp, 17 predicted proteins | sample 7449681 | NCBI WGS metagenome assembly JACCDX01 (sample SAMN15323450, study PRJNA562643) | freshwater metagenome | isolation source: river surface water | place: USA:Blue River Watershed | collected 2017-08-18
AAATCAAACCACGGGTATTCAACCTATTAATAGTAGTGGAAACTCGGGTGGATTTGGTACCTTAACCTATCAATGGTATTATAACTTGAGCAATGATACCTTTAGTGGATCGCCTATTGCTGGAGCTACCAATCAATCATTAAATACGGTTTCAACAGCCCTAAGTGGTACGCAATATTATTATGTGGTATATCATAATGGTAGTGGATTAGAGTGTGATAGCTCAGTAAGTAGAATACCAGTAGCCATCACCATTAATGCCGTACCAATTATAAATACTCAACCATCTACCACTGATCAATCGGTGTGCGTAGGAACTGCTTTGAACCCCTTATTTGTCATAGCTTCTAATCCTGCTGGAGGTAATATATCTTATCAATGGTATAAGAGTAATTCGTTGAATAATATTGGAACACAAATCAATATCAATGGAACAAATGCTACTTATAGAATAGATAGCTCTCAAGTTTCAGACAGTTCATATTATAGTGTAGTAGTTGGAAATTCGAACTGTAATATAACCAGTAATCCATCAGGAAAAATCATTGTAAATTCTTATCCTATCATTGTTGGGATAGTAGCAAATTCAGCCAATTATTGTCAAAACCAATCTACCGGTATAAATTCCATTTCGGTAACTGCAACCGACGCTAAAGGAGGAAATAATGTAGGTTATAGATGGTATACCAACTCTGTACCGTCAACAGTAGGCTATACCGTAACCAATAATCTTACCAACACCATAACACCTAACGTCAGCAATTCGGGAATCTACTATTATATCCTTGATATAAATAATACTTTGCCTACCAATACTTGTCGAACTTCAATTATATCACAAGCTATTACTGTATATTCAAAACCCAATATTACTCCCGTTAATTTATTAGCCAATAAATATTGTTTAAACCAAACTAGCGGTGTTGATACCTTAAAAATTAGTGTAGCCAATTTAAATAATGAAACCTTTACCTATCGTTGGTATAGTTCAAGTATTAATAATTTTACCATTGCTCCAACTGCTTTATCAAGTACCGGTTATAATACCAATGCTTTCCGTCCAGACCTAAGTATGGTTGGCAGAACATATTACGTTGCTATCGTATCGAATGATAATATTCCAAGTGGGTTTAGTTGTAAAACAGATACGTCTAATTTTAGTGGTGCAATTGAAGTTTATTCGAGTCCTAATTTTAATAGTATTGCTGTTTTAAGTAATAGTTATTGTCAGGGTGTTACACCAGATACTTTGAAAGTAGTAAATGCCAGTAACGGAGGTTATGGAACGTTGAGTTATAGTTGGTATTATAACTTTAATAATAATTCATTGAATAATGGAACATTGGTGGGTTCTAATTTGCCTTATTATACACCATCCAATAACTCTTTACCAGGAAATTATTACTATTATTTAATTATTAGGAACGGTGGTCCAGCAGCATGCGATTCAGCGAAATCAAATGTAACTACTCAAATAAATATTTCAGTAGCGCCATTAATTACTCAACAACCAAAAAGAGACCAAACCAATGTCTGTTTAGGTTCAAATAAAGACACATTATTTGTGCAAGCAACTACGAATGGAATAAGTGGGACATTGACTTATCAATGGTATCGTTCTAAAAATTTAGATAAATCTAATCCAATATTAGTAGGCGGTGCAACCAATAACAATTATCTTGTAATTCCAGCAACCGAATTTGATACCAATTATTATTTTGTACGAGTGAGCAATAATTCTATTATCAACGTTAATTGTCGTACTACCGAAAGTGATGCATCTGGAGCGGTAAATGTGTTATCTATTCCTAGCATCAGCAATACATTTATCAATACGACTTATTGTAGAACAAACTTACCATCTCCAATTGTTGCCAATTATAGTGCAGGTTTAGGGGCAAGTATAACCAGTTTTAATTGGTTTTATAATACGCTAAATAATAATCAAAATGGGGTAGCCTTAAACGTTTCAAGTTCTGCTACAAATATCGTACCAAATACAGATACCATAGGTACAAAATATTATTATGTAAGGTTAACAAATACCAATAACTGTTCAATTGTTTCACCCATAATTTCGCAGGTAAATGTTTTGAGCAAACCGCAAATTACAACTCAACCGTTTATCAATAGTGTAAATACCTATTATTGTAAAACCTTTGGAGGTTTTGGAGGAACCATCAATGTTAGTGCCACGGCTGTTTATTCTGGAGAACCAACACTTCAAAATAGTAATTTAAGGGTGGTATGGTATAAAAAGCAGACTAATATTGATTTTAATTTCCCAGATTCAGTAACGCAAAATAATATTACCGGAAATAATGCAAGTTATACAATACCATTAAGTAAAGCAGATACAGCCTATTATTTTGTGTATATTTATAATACAAATGGTTGCTTTGAAAGGTCTGGTTTTGCTTTAAATAGTCGTGGAAATGAAACCAGAATTGAAATAGCCCAAAGTCCGATGATTACCAATACCACTTTGCCAACCTTAAGAAGATATTGCGCCACTGCTGCCGCTAATACAAATACAATTTCCTTCAACCCAGCTTCAACAGTTGATAATATCCAATGGTATGTTAGCAATAATATTAATTTATCGAATGGAACTTTAATTGTAGGACCTACCGGAACCAGTTATAATTCTTCCTTAACCAATGCAGGGTATTATTATTATTATATAAAATATAATTTTAGTCCAGCAGTTTGTTTAGATTCTACTTTATCATTAGCAGGAGATACCATATTTAATGCAATAACAGCAACTCGAGTAAATTTTGATACAGCAAATTATTGTACTTCTGCTACTGATCTTAAAAATTTACAAATCAATGCCAGTAATGGTGGTGTTGGCTTTTTAACCTATCAATGGTATGTTAATAATACTCCAGTTGCCAATATTTCGGCATCCGCTACAAAAGTTGGAACAGATAATCCAATGTTAACGCCCGACCTCAATTTAATAGGTAGAAATTATTATTATGTTCAAGTAATCAACAGTTTAGCACCAGTTAGTAGCAGTTGTTCAACTTATTTGAGTACGGTGAGCGGACCAATAAGCGTATACGGAACACCAGATGTCAGTTTTGACAATAATAGTTTAAGCAACCGTGAATATTGTCAAAATGCCGTAAGTACATACGAAAATTTAAATATAAATGTATCAACAGGTGGATATGGAACCTTGGGTATTCGTTGGTATCGAGATTCCGTTGCTAATACGTTACGTGGGGTATTGATTCCTGGTCAAACAGGTACGAGTTTGAGACCATTAAATACACCGGTAGATACCAGTTATTATCATGTTTTAGTAACCAATGGTTCAAAATTACCTGGTTGTGATAGTGTATATTCCACGATTTCTGGACAAATCATTATTCTACCAGTTCCTACAATTACTTCGTTGAAGTTAGATTCAGCAATTTATTGTAATAATACCACAAATCCAACTCAAGGGGTAACACCGCTTACCATTTCGGCACTCAATGCAAATGGTGGATTTCAGTGGTACAAAAGTGACATTGCATCGGATATTGGTACCCCTATTATTAATGAAGTATTTGACCAATTTACCCCAACTATTAACGATATTGGTATTAGTTATTATAGTGTTATCGCATTAAATAGTAATTGTGCCACAACCAGTTCAACAGCAGCGAAAATTACGGTAAATGCACTTCCTACCTTGAATGGTGATATTCAAGTTTCTAATTTAACAGACGAATTTATTTGTCAGTTTGATTCAATGAATGCACCTATTTTAAGCATTTCTGGAACTGATTATTTAGGACAAAACAAATTAAAGTATAAGTGGTTTAGGTCAACTACTTCGGCAGACTTAAATAGTTTAATTGCAGTTGGAAAAGATAGTCCAACAATCAAAGCCAATGTTACAGCACCGGGTATTTATTATTATATTGTTGGTGTATTTAATAATTATGCTACGAATACATGTGGAATCACTTCTAACTTTACCGATGCGACGGTAAAAATTAATCAACTTCCAACCATTACACAACAACCTTCTCTAAACAATATTCAATTCTGTCAATATGCTACACCGAGTTCAAATATCGTTGTTAATGCTACATCACCAACCAGCACCATCGAGGGTTATCAATGGTTCTCGAACACCACCAATACTTCTCGAAGTGGGGCTACCTTATTAAATATTGATAACCCCACTAACATTTTACAACCACCTACCAATTTACCAGGTAATTCCGTGAATTATTATTTTGCGGTAGTACGGGATATTTTAGGGTGTACTTCTACGTCTAATTATTCGGGCTCGATTACCATTAATTTTAGTCCTTTAATAAATCAAAACTTAACTACAACCAATAGAACAAATGGTGTACTTTGTTTAAATTATTCATCAGATACCTTAAAAATTAATGCGAGTTTAAATAGCGGTTTATTACCTACTTATCAATGGTATAAATCAGCCTCAAGTACTGCAGGTTCTGGAACGGCAATTTCGTCTAATGGTAGAGGCAGCAGTTATACCATACCCACAAACACCTTAGGTTCGAACTATTATTATGTTGTTATTACCGACCCAGCCAATTCCTGTACCAATACTTCAAATATCTCTGAACAATATACGGTGAATCCGTTGCCATTAATTTCTGCTCAACCAGATACTGTGAATTATAGTTTTTGTTTACGATCTTCAACTACTCAAACCTTATTTATTGCTACTGAAAATCCAAACTATCCTATAACTTGGTATAGGAGTTTGAGTAAGGGCAGTTATAATGGAACTGCCATTGCAAATTCTAATTCTGAATCTATCGTGATTTTAACAGATGCGGTTAGTAGTACTTATTATTATGCTATTGTAACCGATTTAATTGGCTGTAATTCGACCAGTAAACAAAGTGGCAATATCGTAATAAGAAATATTCCTATTTTCTCCAATCAAGCAGCCACTGATACTACTCAAGTTTGTTATGGCGTTCCAAGCCCGCAAATGACGGTATTGGTTTCACCACCGGCAGGATCAAGTATTAGTTCGATTAGTTGGATAAGTTCATCTAATTCCACGGGTTCATTGGTGGTAGACACTTTATTAAAAGGTTTAACAAGTTCTTATATTGCCAAAGATAGTACCTTAGGATTATTTAGCTACCAAACCGTAGTTACAGCAAGCAATGGTTGTACGGTTATATCTCCTGTTTTGAGAAATATTCAAGTGAATCCAATTCCTATATTGCCAGCACTTTCTTCCGATGCCTCTTCGATTGAGCTTTGTCGAAACATTACCAATACAAAAGTAGTTTCCATTGACCCAGCCGTGGCAATTTATAATCTACAATGGGTTCGTTCTAAAACTAATTTTTATCCTAATGTAAGTTCCAATGTATTCTTCAATATTCCAGGTGCCAATTCAACTGAATATACACCTACTACCAGTGATACAGGAAATAATTATTATTTCATGGTTGCCAAAAATGAATTTAACTGTGCGACCACAAGTAACCCCAGTGGAAATTTTAGAATCATTCCAATACCAACAATATCTGCCATAAATATTCCAAATAATGCCTATTGTTTGAATTCCATACCACAGCCCATCGTTGTTGAAGCCAGTTCAGGAATTGCTGAAACGACCTTAACCTATCAATGGTATACGAATAGCCAACCAACCAATAATATAGATGCAGGAGCAGTTCCAGTAACATCGGCTTCCGGTCAAACCAAAAATTTAATCATCAGTACAACCGATATAAGTAGCCAGTATTATTTTGTTCAAGTTAACAATACTTTTAACTGTTCCATATTATCAAACGTTACACCACTAATAGAAGTGGTAGATACACCATATTTTGCGGATAATTCTTATCAAATTGATGGAACAAATTATAGTATATGTCAATTTACTGTAAACCCAAATGTAATTGCCATAAATGCTACGGCGGGGTTAAATGGAGGAATTTTGAGTTCTACATGGTATCGCTCAGCAACTAAATCTTATTCTGGAAATAGTTTTGGAAATGTAGCCAATAATTTAATTGTTTCTACAGACAGTGCCTCTTCGTATTATTATTATCAAGTATTCTCTCAAAGTAAGGGAGGATGTAAAATAACCAGTGAGATATCAGGATTAATTCAAGTTAATCCAGTTCCAAGAATTTTGGTAGGATTGAATCCTAGCGCTATTCAAAGTTTAAGTTTTTGTCAAGGTGATGCCTTAAATACGCTCAATATTTCTGTTGCGGGAGGTACACCAGTAAATTATTCTTGGTACTATGCACCAACAGCCACTTATCGAGATTCAGTTTTGATACCGGGCAATTTTGGAAATTCTTTTACTCCCACCAACGATTTTGTTAATTCAAGATATTATTTTACCAGGGTTTCCGACCAGGTTACGGGATGTGCTACCGTGAGTGGATTTTCAACTCAATATATTGTTTATAGTCGTCCTATTTTAACTTATTCTGCAGGATATTTTACGCCCAGCTTTTTCTGTGCAAATGCATCATCTACTAATAATTTAGGTGTTTTTGGAACAGATTTATCAGGTAGCATCGTGCGTTATAAGTGGTATATCGTAAATCAAGGCGATACCAATAATTTAATGTCGTTAACTCTTAAAGATACGTTGAATAATTATCTTCCAAAATATTCAACACCAGGAAATTATTATTTTAAAGTTGTATTAAGTAATAATTCACCATTAGCAAATTGTCAAACCACAACCAGTAATATTTCGGGTTTGATTACTGTATATGATACGCCTCAAATTACTTCCATTTCCTTCCCCGAAGGCAGTATAGATGCCAATTATTGTGTAAATCAGACGGCCAGTACAACACCTATCACAATCAGTGCTACTCAAGGAAGCGGCAATAATAATATAAATTTTGAATGGTATATTTTCCCAGCCACTCAACCTCGTTCCTCAGGAAATTTATTTACCAGTGGGTTAAATGTAAATTCGATAAATGTACCTGTAAACACCTTAGGGTCTTTCAAATTCTATTCCATTATTAATAATTCTAACAATTGTTACACCACCAGTAATAATACAGGAATTATAAATGTAAATAGGTCGCCAAATTTAATTACCAATGTAAGTAGCAATTCTTATGAATATTGTTTAAGCGCACCCAATATAAATTCTTTGAATATTACTACGAACGATACGGGTATAACTTATCAATGGTATCGGGTAGATTTAACAACCAGTGTAATTAGTCCAGTAGGAGCATCTGCTAAAACTTATCAGCCAACCAATGCGGTAACGAATGCTCGTTATTTTGTAACATTAGCTAATAATTTTAATTGTGTCCTCACTTCAGACACCAGTGGTTCTTATCGTTTTTATCCAGATCCGTCTATACCAACGGCACAGCCGCAATATCAATCTTATTGTTTAAATAAAATTGATACAACCCCATTAGTAATTAGTAATGTGAGTGGTGGAATAGGAACGCCTACTTATCGCTGGTTTAAATCGCGCAATAGCGACGGAAGCGCTGGTTTTGTAATTAGTCAAAATGCCAATTATACACCGTTATTAGATACTGTTGGAACATTTTATTATTATGCTAATATTAGCTTCAATGCGGTATATGGTTGTCCAGTTTTAAGAACTCAAATTACCCAGTTAACAATTAATAGTTTGCCTATTATTAGTACCTCTTCACCCACTCAAACAAACCTAAATTATTGTTTGCGTGATACTGTTAAACCTTTAAATATAACCCTTACTAATAACGATAATTTAACCTATACTTACAAATGGTATCGAACCCAAAACAACAATAACCAAAGCGGTCAGATTATAAGTGGGGCTACTGATAGTTCTTATACAATTCCTAATAATGTGGTTTCAAGTTATTATTATTTTTCAATCGTTGATAATGGTAATTGTCAGTCTACCAGCAGGGTGAGTGGAAATATCAATATCAGGGCTGTTCCAACGCTTTCTGTTCAACCTAGTAAAAGAGATACTACTTATACTCAAGGATTTTTAAATCCAGCCCCTTTAAATGTTACTGTATCTAATGTTTCGCCTGTTCCTTCAACATTGGCAATTTGGTATTCTACCGCCGATACAACGATTAAAGGAGATTCTGTAAGAACTGGGTTTAGTTTATCGCCCAGCACGGCTAATATTAATTCAAACTATTATTATTCCGTAGTTGTAGGAAATAATGGCTGTAGAACAACCAGTAGTTTTAGTGGTAAAATTAATATCATTGCCAATATGAGATTTACTACCCAACCAAGTACAACCGCTGTTTCTTATTGTCAAAATACCGTTCCAACAAACAATATAACCGTTGTTGTAGACCCAGGTGCTACTACGATTGTGCATTATCGTTGGTTCTATACTTATACAGCCCCTAATGGAAGGACCAGACTAGATACTGTACCCAATATCAGAATTAATACCGTTACACCACTTACGACCACTGCTGGAACTTATAGGTATTATGTAGTCGTTTATAATAATTTCAACCAAACCATTACCAGTAATAATTCAGGCGTCATTACAATTACATCCAGAGCAGTGGTTAATAATACCAATATGAAAGATACTTCATATTGTAATTCTGGAACTAACAGTGTTGCCTTTAGTTTAACTGGCGGTAGTGGAGCAACCCCAACTGTAACTTGGTTCAGAAATACTATTAACTCGACTGATGGTGCTCAACAGCTCAATCAAACAGGTTCGGCACAAACTTGGCAAATAGATAAAACGCAAGCAGGTAGTTTCTATTATTATGCCCGAATATTTTATCCAAACGAACCCAATCCCGATTGTCAAACCTTATTCACTAGAATTGCTAATATTAAAATTTTTGAGCCCATTAGTTTAACAGGTGGCGATTTGATTCCCACCGCTACCTATTGTCAAGGTCAAACTGCCGATGTGCTACAATTAACGCCCACTACTGCCTATACAACCTATCCATTAGGAAGGGTAAAAATTGAATGGTATAGTCAAACCGTTATTAATAATGTAGCTTCAGCCGCAGTATTATTACCTGATACTACCAATACCTTGAATATTAGTACGAATACCGCTGGTACAATTCGCTATTTTGCTAAATTGTATAATGGCGCCCCCTTAATATCAAGCTGTGCTACAACTACTTCTACCATTGAAACAGTAACTGTACTTACCGCTCCATTTATCACCATACAACCTTTAGCCGTTAATTTAGTTGGATTAGACCAAACCTTATTACCTCCGCTAACGGTATTAACATCAACACCTCAAAATTTAATTAATTTTACATGGTATTCTAATAGATTAAATAGTAATTCAAATGGCTTGGTAATTCCTGGTGCCATTTATAATACTTACAGTCCAGCTACCAATGATACTGGAACCTTATATTATTATGTTCAAATATCTTATATCAATCCAACCAGTCAAGAATGTAATACCACTATTTCCAATGTAGCGGCTGTTAAAGTTACGGTTAAACCAGAAATTTTAAGTATCAATTATACCGATACAAGCTATTGTTTAGGTGCCAATGCCAAAAGAATTGAAGTTAGTGCAACCAAAGGTGGAGCTCCAATTCGTTATAATTGGTATGTGTCTCCACAACCCCTCATATCTTTGGCAACTTTGATAGTTTCCGACACGTTGGGGTATTACAGACCGCAAACACAAACGCCGGGTTCGTTCTATTATTTCTGTATTGTAGATAATGGTGGCGCTTTAGGTTATGGAAAAGACACTTCCGATCCAATTCGAGTTTTTGTAGATGATAATTCTACGTTTTTAATTAATTTAACTAGAAATAATGTACAATATTGTAAAGACGACCCTGCCGAGCATGGTAGTTTTAGGGTTATAACCTATAATCCTTTCTATTCCTACACTTATCAATGGTATTCATTCGACCGAGCTTCAAGTACTTTTACTATCATTGAAAACGCCAATGATACAACCTATACCCCAATAGATACTTCCGTTGGAAAATATGAATACTTTGTTTTGGTAGATAATCATACCTTCGGCGGAACTGTTGGTTGTAATACGGTTACCTCCAATGTGGCAACCAATATCGTTTGGGATTATCCTAAAATTACGACCCAACCTAAAGATTCTATTTATTGTACAGGCAATAAGTTGGCACCATTATATTTTGACGCTGACGGAAATGGTAACCCGCTTACTTATCAATGGTATCGTACCAATTCACCATTGAAAACCGATTCTACAGAAATTTTTGGAGTCTATGGCAATTATTATACCCCAGCACTTCCTTTCGATTCCTTCTTAACTTTTGTAAGGGTTAAAACCGTTGGAAATAATTTGTATTGCTCTTCTACTCCAACACGAATTGCTAAAATTACCGTTATACCAACGCCCATTTTGAACGCCAGTGATACCTTCACAAGTTGTAGTAATATTACATTTAATTTAACCTTATCAGCTAACACGTCAAATACGACCATAAACTGGACCAGAGCTGCGGCAGCTAATATTTCCAACCGTGCTGCTAGCGGACAAGGAAATATCAATGAAATATTAATAAATTCTAATCCGTTACCGATACCTGCCTATGCTAAATATCAAGTCAATTTACGAACTAAGGATGGTTGTTCAAACATACAAAGTTTTATCGTGAGGGTGAATCCAACACCAACCATTACTGGAGTTACCGGAGGTGGAGACCCACTCAATTGGAAAAACATTAATTATTGCAGTGATCCAAATTCTAATTTTAATTTAAGACCAATATCCTATATTCAGTCAAGTTACCCCAATTCAGGTTTTTATTGGTATGTTCGAGATCCTTCAAAAACCAATCCAGTTACTACTTTTGGCACTTCTGATACCATTCCAAGTTTTGCTGTGGTAAACACTTCTAATCAAATTGAAACGAATGCTATCATTTTGGAAGCAAACTATAATGGATGCCCGAGCGTAATTGATAGTATTGTTATGACCATTGCCCCACCCATACCACACCAACGAATTCAAGGTACCGCCGATGTTTGTAAAGGAGTAGCCCCTACACCTTTATATGTTATCAATGCTAATTTATTAGTGTCTAATCCACCCAATAATTCTACTTACCAATGGCAAATTTCCGACACCACCCTCGCTGCTTCTTTCCAAAATATAGTAGATGGATCTGCTAGAACCAGGGTTTTACAACCACCCATCCAAAATAGACCAAAATATTATCGTGTGATTACAACTTTTGGTTGTGAAGATATTTCTGATATTTTTAAAGTAGATACATTAACGGTTCCGGTGATTCAAGTTGGCTTCCAACAACAACCTGTGATAGGCTATGGTGGTAGTTTAGACCTCACCCTTAGCGGCGCCATTTCGTACGATTGGTCTCCTAAACATGCCGACGATAAATTAAATTTAAATACCAATGTTCTGACCTTGTATCCAACTCCAGAATTAATTTCAGACTCCACCTTTACAAAATATTATATCACCGGAACAGGAACAAATCAGTGTAAATCTATTGATAGTTTTACCGTTTTATCGGTACTTAATTATAATTTAAATACTATTACGGTAGGAAAAGGTGGCTTATTAGTTTCTCCTAATAATGACAATATCAACGATTATTTAAATTTCAACGGATTACAATATTATACCTATAGCCAACTAACAATATATAACCAATATAACGAAATCGTCTATTTAATAGACGACTATCAAAAAAATGGCAATGTATTTACGGGCGTTGGAAATTATGGTAATTTTAGTGGTGTACAATTAAATACTGGAAATTATTATTTCCAACTTCGCTATGGTAAAATTCAAGACATCAGCACGCCTACAAAAATAGCTACCATTAGAGGTAACTTTTCATTAATCATCACCGGTAATTTACCGTAATAAAAACAACATCGTAATAAAAACAACATGTTAAACAGAATCTTAATTCCCCTTACGATAGTGCTTTTTGTCAATATTTATTTTAATTGGCATCTGAAACTAATTTTGAAGCCATCATGGTATAAAATCATTACGGCTATCATGATTTTTTTAACAGTTACCTTTTTTCTTTGTTTTTATTTATACCAAACAAGCACCAGAGTCTATCTTAAAAGAACGATCATTCATTTTTTTCTAACTCCTTTAATTTTTATTAATATAGGATTTTTTATCGCCGATTTAATTTTTATTATAGACGATATTTTGAATTTGATTATAAATAGCCTTCGTTTTATTAAAAATTATTTTTCAAATGAAATTTCACCAAAAAAGACTACTATGGTTTCCTCAAGACGCTTATTCTTAAATTGGTTAGGAATTATTTTTAGTTCAGGATTGGTATTATTATTAATCAAAGGTTTGTTTAATAAATATAATTTTCAATTTAAAAAAATCAACATAAAAAGCCAACAATTTATTTTTAAACAACCACTAAAAATTATCCAAATCAGCGATATTCATAGCGGTAGTTTTAATGCCAATAAAAATTTATCCAAATTGATAGATGAAATCAATCAACTAGAACCCGATATCGTTTTTTTTACAGGAGATTTAGTTAATAATGCAGCTAAAGAAATGACCCCAGAACTAACGGCAATTTTTAAAGAAATTAAAGCTACTGGAGGCGTTTATAGTATTTTAGGTAACCACGACTACGGCGACTATGTTAATTGGGATACCCCTCAAGACAAAGAACAAAATTTTCAAGACTTAATACAACGTCATAAAGAGCTAAATTGGGAACTTCTAAGGAATGAACATCGAATTTTAAATTCTCCAAAATCTGAAATTCCTATTCATATAATTGGAGTTGAAAATTGGAGCCATTCTAAAAATTTTGGTAAAAGAGGCGATATTAACAAAGCCTTAGAAGGATTGAACCAAGATGGTTTAAAAATTCTACTTTCCCACGACCCAACCCATTGGGAATATCAAATTAAAGAACATTATCCCGATATTTTATTAACCTTGTCTGGACACACACACGGTATGCAATTTGGTATTGAAAATTCCTGGATAAAATGGAGTCCTGTAAAATATTTTTATACCTATTGGGCTGGATTATACCAAGATAAGAATCAATTCTTATACGTAAATAGAGGATTAGGTTGCATCGGGTATCAAGGTAGGGTAGGAATTTTACCCGAAATAACCTTGATAGAATTAAGTAGCTAATTGCTAACATGTTCTAAAAAAATCAAATAAAATCGCTTTTACTTTAAAAAATTAGTTATCTTTGCCAAAATATTTTTATGGATACTTCAAAAATGATTAAAGCTTATTGCTTGAAAACTAAAGAGAAAAATGTTCCTATGAAGGATGCAGTTATTACACGCACTTCAAGAGGTGGATATTTAGCAACTGGAAATGATGGAAAAGGAAATAAAATGTCTGCTATCATGGGTGAAGAAAAAGCCCTTCAGGCTATTAAAGACGGTGTTGCCAAGAAAGGTTTCTAAATTCTATTTTTAGGCTTCGCCTCATTTTATCTTAGAACAAATTTTATTATAGTTTAATCGTTTGTATTTTATACAAATTATTAAACTATAGTAAAAATTATACTTAAACAGATAATTACATAAATTATAGCCATAATTTTATTTATGGTTTTGGTTTTCAGTGAGAAAAAACGTATTATCTTAAAACCGATATATCCATAACAAATTAAACAACCTATTACACCAACACTGTAGGTTAATATAAATTGAAAGATGTTGGCAAGTGTTATGTCGAACCAATGATGGGTTGTTATAAGCTCCCCAACGATAAACCAATAAATAAATTGTTGCGGGTGAATAATCATTAATAAATAAGCCCTTTTCATAATCCCTTTAGAAGAACTTTGCGATTTTTTATTTCCTTTATCAAACCAACTCCAAATAGCCATCGAGAATAGTAAAACGACACTTACCCATTCAATTATTTTTTTGACTTCTTGAATTTCTTGAAGGTTAAAAAATAAATATAAAATTGAAAAACTATAAACAATTTCTGCCAAAACAACCAAAAGAATATAAACAAACAATTTTCGGTATTCTTTCCGGTCAATCAAACTAACAACACCTAAGTTTATTCCACCCGGCATTAAATAACTATAAAGCCCCAGTAAAAAAGCAATAATAAACATGTTTATTTTACTTTTTTCATATATTGATTAGAGCGTTTGAAATAAAGCCAAAATTCATGCCACTTTACGTATTTAGTGCCATTACGAGTATGTAAATAGTGGGCTATTTCATACATTATTTTTATATGTTTAATCAACGCTGCTTGCCCTTTAAAAAAAGAATAATTTGGCTCATAAATATGGGTCGGTATTGCGCCTGCACCATTAAATTCAATCATGGTAAAATCTGTACCTTGAACTAAGGAAGAAAAATCTTTTGTTTTTATGTCTAATCTTCCAAAAAAAATACCTTCCATATTGCCTACGATTTGATCCATCAAATCTTGAAGTTTTATAAGTTCGGCTGCCGAGGTTTTAGCCGTTTGATTATAAAAAATAGAACCTCGAGCATGGTTGCCTATGGCATTGATAATAATTTTTTCATTTTTAGGAATAATCGCTTTCCATTTATCGGCAAACCGGCTTTTAAAATTCTTAAATAAAACGACTGCCCGCTTATCCTGAATAACTAATTCTTCTAAAGTTTGAACACCATTTCCTTCAAGTACTAAAGGCGTTTTGTGGGTAATAGACGTAATTTTACCTTGACACGCTCCTGGATTCTTATAGTAAAAAACACTATACTCTTCTTCCCATTGAATAAATTCTTGAATCAATAAATCAATCGGGTGGTGTAAAATATAGGTAGTTAATTCGCTAAAATTTTCTACTTTTTCAACTTCCCAGCCCATTCCTCCTTGATCGGGTTTTACAATTAAAGGAAAATATAAATTGTTGGCAGAAATTCGACTTTCAACATCCAGCATATTATCCCCTTCCCTTATCAAAACCGTCTTGGGTTGAACTTGTGGTGGAAAAATTAGATACAATTCAAATTTAGATTCTCCAAACATGCCCCCATTAAAAATAGCTGGATTGGTTGCTGAGTAAAAGAAAAAGCTCCTCGCTTTGATGGAATAATAAATATACGATAGGGTAGGTAAAAAATAAACTAACATTCGAGGCCAATATTCCCAATGAACTAATTTAATCCACCAAATTTTAGCAGCAATTTGCCATTTTTTAGATACCATTTTTTGTATTTAAGTGAACCATTTTGGGATGTTGTAGAGAAGATTGTTTAAAATCGGTATAATAAAAATGAGTTGTTTGAGGTTCAACAAAAATCATACTCATACTGATGGTTTGCAGAATGGCTGAGCGCTCCATAAAAAAACCATTCTTGGGGTCGGAATAGCTTTGAAAAAAATGAACTATGTTTTCCCAATTAAGTGCTGGCTTGGTTTCCAGCCATTGGTCAAACAATTTTTTACGATGTTTTTTGGCAGCATCATCGTAAAGTGTAGAAGAAGACCAAATATAACTTTGAGATGAGTTTAAAAGTTCAAAATGTTTATCTGTTCCCGTCCAGACTAATTCTATTAAATCTTGTTCATACTTGATGATTAAAGTAAAAGGCTCGGTCTCAGATAAGTCTAATTGTTTTAAAAAATCTATAGGATTCTTTACAGATAATAATTTCATAATAATGGCACCTCTCGAAAGTGTATAATTCGTTCGGGGGGTATGACGCTGAAATCCTCCATTCAGTAATACCAAACTATATTGGGCTTCATTGGTAGCTATCCACGTACCTTTCTTTTCTACATCTAACGGGCATAAATATGCGGGCTGAATGTCTTGGTAAATTTGAGGCTCTAAGGTTGCACGGTGGGGGTTTTCATCGCGGGTTGAACATAGCATATATCCCGTAGGTAAAGGCAAAAATAAAACCGTACACATTATCCTTTGGTTTTATATTTTTGGGTAGAATATGCGACACCTAAAAAATTATTTTTTATGGTGATATCAAGTTCAATCAAACCAATTTTTATTAAGGCTAAATGATGAATATGGTGTTCCAAATTATAGGCAAGTTCGCGGTTAAAACTCGTTTCAATAAATTCTAATTCTTGGGTTTCATGACAAGTTATTTTTAATTGAAGTGCTTTATTAGGCAGGGTTAATTTTTCCTTTATTAAAGCTATTTTTTCAGCAATTAAAATTTTATTATGTTCTAATTCCAAATCTCTCGTTCGATGATAATAATCAATCACGCCAGTTTCATAATGATTAAACAAACAAAAATACATTTCAATGATATGTCGAGTATGTTCGCCAATCGAAGCATTATGTAAATAATATAATTTCTTGGTTAGTTGTTCTTTTGATAGTTCATTTATCACACTCACTAATTGCTCCAATTGTTCGGTAATTTGGTTTTTAATGATCATAATTTAATTTTAGAAATGACTAATTAATATATCTACCAAGCCTTTGGGGTCGTCTCGTTCAGGAATGTGCGACATATTCGACATAATAAATAAAGTATATTTTTTTTCTTGGGCTCTTAAGTAATAAGGATAAAAAGCGTCTGCCGTGGGTTGCTGTCCTTTATCCACCGTAAGAATAAACAAGCCTTTAATGTTGGAAGTTTCTGACGGATGAGTTAGTGAAACAGGTTCGAGCATAGATTTAAAAGGGTGGGGTACATCGGTGGGATAACTATCTGTAGGTTTTACCCAACTTGGTATCCAAACGGTATCATTTTTACTTTCTGCTTGAGCTTTTTTAATTCCTTCATCAAACGTCTCCCCGGAGTTATGATGAATGGAAGCTAAAGATTCTCCATTAAAAGGCAATAAGGCGTCAATATAAACTAATTCTTTTATTCTTTGAGGAATGAGGTCAGCCGCCCCAGTAATCACCATGCCACCATAGCTATGTCCAATCAAAATAACGTTGGTAAGTTTTTCAAATTCTATAAAATGAACCACGTCTAAAATATGCGTTGTTAAACCAATATTACGATTCATAGTATGAAAATTATAACCAAGCCCTGATAAGGTTAAGCGGTACACTTTATATCCTTGTTCGGTTAGTAAGGAATCTACATTTTTCCAATCCCAAGCCCCGCCCCAGGCTCCGTGAATAATAACAATATTTCCTTTACTTGGTTTAGCAAAACTTAGGTTCTGCAAGCCAACGAGGAGGCTTAAAACCAATATAAATTTCAATAATTTCATAAAAAACTAATTTTGGCAAATATCCATAATTTTTTTTAATAATTTTGGAATAATTTAAAAAGGTGGGCATAAAAAATTAGACCAAATTTATTTAAATTCGCTTTTTTTAAAGTAAATTACTATTTTTGACATAAAAATATGAAAAACTTATTAATTTATGTTGTCTTAATATTGTTAGTAGTCGTTTCTTATAAATGCGATAAAAAAACAGAAACGCAAATTTGTTGTGCTAATCCTCCTGCTTGCTCAAATATTATACCAGCAGAACTCGTTGTGGGTAAAATTTATAAAGGCACATATAATGTCCAACTTAATATTACACAACAAACAGAATTTAAAAGTTTTGATGTGAGTGTTAATGGTTTATCCTCTAAATTTAATGGGTTTATTGCTCAAAGTGGACAGTATTCTATTTCCGTTGATGTTTCAGGAACACCTTTAAAAGCAGGTATATTTTCTTTAAGTAATTCATTTGGTTGTTCCGTACCATTAATTGTAAAAGATTCTGTGTAATGATTAAACAATCATTCGTATAAACTAAAAATTTACCCCCCCCCAAAAAAAAAATCTCAAGTTTTAACATCTACCATAAAACTTAGTTTCTAACCTGTTTTTGGAATTAAATTTTAATAATTGTTGGCATATTCGTATTTTTTTTTATCTTTGCCTCATGGACCCTCTCACTAATTTTAAAAATACGTCTCAACAAAAACAAAGTTTTCTGAACTCAGAAGATTTGGCTGGATTGAGTCAAGGAAAAATTCCGCCCCAAGCTATAGAAATAGAAGAAACCGTTCTGGGAGCTATTATGTTAGAAAACGGGGCTTTTGAACTTATAGACGACAAATTGAAACCCGAATGCTTCTATTTACCAGCCCATCGTCATATTTACGAAACCATTCTGCAATTAAATAAAGAATCTAAAGCCGTAGATTATTTAACCGTTATTGAAAAACTTAAGAAAAACGGCACATTAGATAAAGCTGGTGGTACCTATAACGTGGCAAAATTAACAGGAAATGTAATTTCTGCCGCCCATATCGAAGCCCATGCCAATATCATCTTAGAAAAATTTATTCAACGCGAACTCATCAGAATCTCAGGCGAAATTATCAAAACTTCTTACGAAGATACCACCGATGTGTTTGACTTATTAGATTTGAGTGAAACCAAAATATTTGAAATCGCTAACAAATATCTCAAAAAAGATTTTTATAGAATGGACCAAGCCGTTGCCGATGCCATTTTAAGAATTGAAAGCCTCAGTAAAAAAAATAATTCTAACGACGTTTCTGGCGTGCCTTCTGGATTTGAAAATTTAGACATTGTAACCAATGGCTGGCAACCGACCGACTTATTAATTTTAGCCGCTCGACCCGGTGTTGGTAAAACGGCTTTCGCTTTAAACTTGGCTATCAATGCCGCTACCCATAAAGCAAAACCCACACCCGTTGGCTTTTTTAGCATGGAAATGAGCATCTCCCAATTAGTAAATAGAATGTTGAGTTGTTTGAGCGAAGTAAAAATGGAAAAAATTAATCGCGGTAACTACGAAAAATGGGAGATGAAACAAATTATTGAATTAGGCGCCAAAGTGTTGAGTACAACCCCCATTTTTTTAGACGATTCGTCCGCCTTAAATATTTTTGAATTTAGAGCCAAAGCCCGCCGTATGGTTGAAAAACATCAGGTAGGATTAATTATTATTGACTATTTGCAATTGATGAACGGTTCTATAAATCGTAATAGTAATCGCGAACAAGAAATTGGGGCTATTTCAAGAAACCTTAAAGCCCTTGCCAAAGAACTCAACGTACCGATAATTGCCCTCTCCCAACTGAGTAGAGACGTCGAAAAAAGGAGCGATAAACATAAAATTCCCCAACTCAGCGATTTAAGAGAATCTGGTGCTATCGAACAAGACGCCGATTTAGTTTTATTTTTATATCGTGAAGATTATTATCAAAATCAAAAACAAGAAGGCGATGATGCCCAAAACGACGACACTTCAGGCAAAGTTTTATTACGAATAGCCAAACATCGAAATGGGAAACTTGCCGATTTTAATCTAAGATTTTTAAACGAAATCCAACGCTACGAAGATTGGGGAAACCGACAACAAATTTCAACTCGCTCTAATTTGAGCGTTTATAACGTACCATCACAAGCCAATTCAGCCAATTCAGCAACATCGGAAAACTATGCTACCTTCTCATCTGCCACTAATAACGACCTAAGCTCTATTGTTATTGACAATACTCATGTGCCAGACCAAGACGATGATAATATTCCGTCCTTTTGATTCCAACGTTCATGACCACTGCACCTCATATTTTTTTACACCTTGATTTTAATAATAGCCAGCCAATCATTTTAGAAAAAGACAAATTTCATTATTGTTGTAAAGTCCTTAGAAAAAAAAAAGGAGACCAACTTTGTATTGTGAATGGCTGCGGCTTAGCACTTAGTACAACCATTGAGACTGTAGACTTAAAACACCAACGTGCTATTTTAACTGTTCTTAAAAAAGAAACTTATAAAAATTTTATGCCTCAAATATGGATGGGTATACCATTGTTGCACCAGCCTGCCCGTTGGGAATTTATGATTGAAAAATTAACGGAATTAGGTATCAGCAGATTGACCCCCATTATAACTACCCATACTGGTTTTTATAAATTTAACCAAACCCGCACTGAACATATTATTGAAAGTGCTGTAGAACAAAGCAAACAGTTTTTCAAACCGCAATTAGATTCCCTCATAAAATGGGAAGATTTTTTGTGCCAAGAACTACCATCAATAAAGTTAATTGCCTATTGTAACCAAGATCTAAAACTCCCCATCAAAAAAATTTCTGTGGGTGAAAAAATATGTATTCTTATTGGTCCTGAAGGTGATTTCACACAACCAGAAATTCAATCTGCTGTGTCTTTAGGCTTTACTGGAATTAGTTTAGGAAGTGCACGCTTACGAAGCGAAACCGCTGCTATTACTTCTTTGATAGAATTAAAACAACATTTTAATTTAGACGAGCCGAAAGATTAAAACGAATTAAGTATTTCGGCAATATGAATAATTTTAAACGGAAGATTTAAATGGTCTTTACAGCCTTGTAAGTGCATTAAACAACTCATATCGTTACTGGTAATATGGGTGGGGTTTGCTAAAGCCATTTTATTTAATTTATCATACCCTAACGAGGCACTTATATCACTAAATTTTACTGCAAAACTTCCCCCAAAACCACAACAGTTCTCAGCATCTTTAAACGAAACCAAGTCAATGCCTTCTACTTTTTTTAAATAATGCTCAGTAATGCTTGTGTTATTACATTCTCTTAATGAAGCACAACTGCTATGGTAGGCTACAGTGGCTTTAAATTTGGCTGGAATTTGTTCTATTTTTAAAACATCATAAATAAATTGAGTTAGCTCATAAATTTTCTGCGGAACTGGAAAGTCGGCTATTTGCGGTCCGTAATTATTAACAAATCCAACACAACTTGAGCTTGGAGAAACAATGTATTCAACATCTTTATAATCTTGCCAAAATTTTTTATAAACCGTTGCCGATTCTTGAACATAACCAGCATTAAAAGCTGGCTGACCACAACAGGTTTGTTCTGGATTGTATAATACTTCACAGCCTAATTTTTCTAATAATTGATAGGTATGAATAGCAACTTCGGGAAATAATTGGTCAACATAACAAGGAACAAATAAATGAACCTTTTTCAAAATTTTATATTAATTTGGTTGGGTACTTAAACGGGCAATATACTTATCTATTTGAGCCCCTTTTTCTGAACGCGGAAATTCGCTTTTTACTCGTTTATAATATTCAATAGCTTGGTCGTTTTTACCTATCATTTCAGCTAAAAAACCAGCTCTAAACATATATTCACTGGCAATATTATCTTGATCGGGTGCACTTTCGGCAGCATTTTTATAATGGTCTATGGCTTGGTCGTATTTTTTTAATTCGGAATAAGCATCGCCCAAACAACCTTCAGCCATCATTTTAATATTTGGATCTTTTGAACCAAAATCTTCTAATTGTTTAATGGCATTATTAAAATCACCCGTTTGTAAATAACAAACACCAGCATAATAATGACACAAATTTGCCGCTTTGGTGCCAGCATATTTTTTGGCTATTTGCAAGAATCCTTTTACACCAGAATTTCCATTTAAAGCTAATTTAAAAGAATCTATTCTAAATAAAGCTTCGGCTGGAAATAAAGCTTGTTCGGCTTCTAATTCTTTTGGGGCTTCGATATTAATTTTATAATAATAATAACCACCAATTAAAACGCCAATCGTTAATAATATATAAGCTGCTTTTTTGGCTTTTTCAATGGAAATATTAAATTTTTCCAATAGCTCAATGAAAAAATTTGGTTTTGATTCGTTACTCATAATCTTTTATATTCTATTAGTCAATAATAAAGGGATAATTTTGGTCAACATAAATATCTTTCAACAGTTCACTATCGTCTGGAAACGGACTATTTTCGGCAAAATGTACGGCATCTTCAACAATATCCGCTATTTCTTGGTCAATTTTATTTAAATCGTCCATACTAACACCTTTGCTTTCGGTCATTGTTTTTTTCAATTGTTGAATAGGGTCTTTGGCTTTGTATTCTTCCAATTCTTCTTTACTACGATATTTTTGGGGGTCAGAAATAGAATGACCTTTAAAACGATAGGTTTTAAATTCAATAAAACTTGGTCCGTCTCCTTTACGAGCTCGTTCAGCCGCACGTTGTAGGGCTTCGTGAACCAATTCAGTTTCCATTCCATTTACCGATTCAGAAGGCATGTCGTAAGCCGATCCAATTTTATAAACATCGGTTACATTACTGGTTCTTTGAATAGAAGTTCCCATGGCATAATAATTATTTTCGCAAATGAAAATAATGGGTAATTTCCATAACATGCACAAATTAAAAGTTTCGTGCAAAATGCCTTGCCTTACTGCACCATCTCCAAAAAAACATAGCACAACATTCTTGGTATTTTTATATTTTTCAGCAAAAGCAATTCCGCCACCAACGCCAATTTGCGAACCAACAATTCCATTTCCCCCATAAAAATGGTGTTCTTTACTAAAAAAGTGCATTGAACCACCCTTGCCTTTGGCACAACCGGTAGCTTTACCATAAAGTTCTGCCATGCAAGAACGAGGACTCATTCCTTTTGCCAATCCTAAACCATGGTCTCTATATCCAGTAAGAAATACGTCTTCTGGCTGAGTAGCAGAAATAGCCCCAGCCGCTAATGCTTCCTGACCAATATATGCATGAAAAAAGCCTCTAATTTTTCCTGCCATTTTATACATTTCCTCCGCTTTTAATTCAAATTGCCGAATCAGTTGCATAATACGATACCATTTAAGATAAGTATCTTTATTAAAATTTAAATTTGTATTCACAAAAAATATTTGGGACGCAAAGTTACGTTTTTTTCTGGTTTTTTTGATTTTTTTTTAAATTGAAGATTTTTATCCTATTAATGAACATAATTTTCTTATTATTTTAATAGTAATTATTAGCATGATTTTATACCCATTCCTGCTCATTTTCAAAAATGGGTTCTGAAAATGAAAATAGGCAACCCTCAACCCATATAAACAACCCAATGATGTTGATATTCAAAAAAATATGCCCTATAGGTCGTTGAATTAACTTTTAACTCAACAAATTTATTTTCAACATTCATGGTCTCCATTGTAATGGCTAAAAAATCTAATTTTAGTTCTGGTAAATATTTATAAATGGTTTCCTTACAACACCAAATTAAAATTTCTATATATGAAAAATGGGGGTAATTATGCTGAATCAAATCCAATTCATAAGGACTTAAATACCGTTGTTTAAGATGTGCCGATATGGTTCGATCTTGATGTTCTATATCCAGAGCTACGGTATTGTCTTTCGAAAGGATAATACCAGCCACTGTGCGACTATGCGAGATATTGAAATAAAATGGATTGCCTTCGTAATAGGGTTTTCCAGCATCTGAAACCAACAATTTTTTGGGGTCAATTTGAAGCGGTGCATACGTCTCTAATAAAAAACGAGTCGTTACGAATTGCTTTTGAATTGCTGGATGGGTTATCGTATCTGGAATAGGTATATTTGTTTTATAGAAACCGCTGTTTTCATCTATTAAACATAAATGAATCTGGGTTGAATGGGAAATTTGCGAACTAAAAATCATACTCAAATAATTATTTTTTTGTAATTTGCACAAATTTAATAAAAATTATGATATTATCAGATGTAAAGATTTTAGCCGAGCTAAATCAAAAAAATATTGTTATTGAACCCTTTGTTCGCGAATGCTTAGGAAGTAATAGTTACGATGTTCATTTAGGAAAAACCTTAGGGGTGTATACTTCGTCTATTTTAGACGCCAAATTGCATAATAAAATAGAATTATTTGAAATTCCCGAAGAAGGTTATGTTCTTCAACCCAATAATTTATATTTAGGGGTTACAGTGGAATATACTGAAACGCATTGTTCCGTTCCTTTTTTAGAAGGAAAATCGTCGGTAGGGCGGCTGGGTATTGACATTCATGCGACTGCCGGCAAAGGAGACGTTGGATTTTGCGGATATTGGACCTTAGAAATTTCGTGTAAACTACCCGTTAAAGTTTATCCTAATATGCCTATTGGACAAATTATTTATTTTACCATAGATGGCGACATTGCTTTTAAATATAATAGTAAAAAATCGGCTAAATACAACCAACAACCGAACGTTCCTGTGGAAAGTATGATGTGGAAAAATTTTTGACAGATTTTTATTTTTAGGAAGTTCAAATTTGTCAGTTGAAATTATTAAAATCCTGCAAATCCATGAATCATAATCATCTCATATTTTGGTACTTTTAGGTTTGGATAAACAATTTTTTATTTTTTCTAAATCTTCTTACCTTTGCTAAATAAATTTTATTATATGCGAATTGCCAACCCTATTTTCGACACCGTTTTTAAGTTTTTATTGGAAGACGAAACAATTGCCAAAGGCTTATTATCGGCTTTATTAAATATTGAAATTGTACAGATAACCTTAAAACCGACTGAAGTTTCTTACAAAAAATTCTTGGATAGTTTTGATAATGTCAGCGAACAACAAAAAACATCCATCATGGAAACCTTAGGTTCTATGCACTACGATTTTAAAGCCGTCATTAAAACCAACGAAGGTAATTTCAAAACGGTTTTAATTGAAATTCAAAAATCTAAAGTGGTTAGTCAAGTAGGGCGTTTTAGACGATACCTTGCCGAAAATTATCGTAAAAGAGAAACCGTTTTAGATAATGAAGGCAAGGAGCACAAAGAGTTTTTAGAGATTATTTGTATTTATTTTTTGAACAAAGATTTTGAAGACCTGAAACCTGCGATTTTAAAAATTGACCATAAATTTATTGATAGCGAAACCGAGAAAATCATTGAAATAGAGGACTGTAATGAATTTGTCAGATTACTGAATCATAAAAGCATTTTTATTCAAATACCCAAACTTAGTGGTGAAAAAAATAGTCATTTAAAACAATTATTAGACATTTTTGACCAGCAAAAAAAATCGAAGGACGATGACAAAATTATCGAATACGAGCAAACGGCAGAGGTTCCTGAACTTAAAAAACTAATCTTAGAACGCTTAAAAAAGGTTTTAGCCAATGAAGACCTGCTTCGTGATATGGAAATTGAAGAAGATTTAGAAATTGAAATCACTGAACTGCTCCAAAAAAAAGAAAAGGTTATTCTAACGAAAGAGAAACAATTGGAGGAGAAAGATAAAACCATTGAAGAAAAAGACAAAACTATTGCCAACGCAATTTTACATTTTCAAAAAACAGGACTTTCCAATGTAGAAATTGCTGCTATTCTAAATCTTGAGATTGGATTTGTTGAGAAAATGATTGGCAAAAAATGAGAAAAAATCTTCTTACCTTTGCTAAATAATAAAATGAAAACTTTTTTATCAATTATTTGCTTTTGTTTATGTACGTTTAATTTAATTGGTCAAAAAATGACACATCAGCAGTACATTAAAAAAATTATTAAAAATAAAATAAATGGATATAAAAAAAATACAGATCTCAGTTTAATAACAAATAAAAATGAAAAAAAAATAATAAATAAACTTGAAAAAGACTTATTAACTTTATCTGAATCTTATCCTTATAATACACTTGATTGTAACGATGAATATTTTAAACTTTGTTTAGATACTTGTTTAATTTATAGATTTAATGACATTATGCAAGATATTGATCCTGGAACTTTCGGATGTATAAATGCAATAAACGAAGTTAAAAGATCGTATAATATACTTTTGGAAAAATATTATAATAAATTATTACATATTCTTTTAGAAAAAGATAGAAAAATTCTTGTTAAATCACAATTGGCTTGGCAGAGATATAAAGATGCCGATGCAGAATTAATTTATTTAATAAATTATGATTATGAAAGGGGGACAGTATTTCATATTAATGCAATAACTGATATTTCACATATAATTTTAAAAAGAGTGTTTTTTTTATATAATTATTACGACGAAATTAAATTTATTTCTGAAAATGAACGATAAGTAAATTATAATTATAAGCATACCAGTCCAAATCTATTGCTTGTTAAAATTAAATGTCTTAGTAAAATAGCAAACCTTTTGAAACAATTATAAGCAGTACCTCAAAATTTATACATTAAAACAGATTTATAATCAAAAAATTTGCCTACCAAGTAGACTATGTTATATAAATTGTTTATCAAATTATTTTTTGAAAAAATTCCAAATCTCCTTAACTTTGCAAAAAAAAATAAAAATATGACCATCACAGTAGAGCATCAATTAAAGAGAGAAAAATTTTATATACCAAACTGGGAAATTAAGCATTTATTTATTGGAACTTTTAACCCTTTTGGCGGTGATAAAGTAAACTATTATTATGGTAGAGAACGAAATCAAACTTGGAATTTATTGTCTCGTATTTTTAATGTAGAGCTTAACCCAAAACAGAACGATTTTTTTGAAAAAATTAAACACCTGAAAATTGCTTGTATAGATATGATTGATACGGTTGAAGTGTACGACCAAACCGTTTATGAAGAAAACATCATTAAAGGGTATATGGATAGTGCCATCATCAATAACAAAACCAAACGTTGTTATAATACAAAAGACATATTAAAATTAATACAACATAACCAAAATCTCAATGTTTATTCTACTTGGGG